>Ga0307515_10003072_pt1 | contig 35359 bp, 31 predicted proteins | sample 17_EM_MG_FD_194513 | JGI IMG/M metagenome (GOLD analysis project Ga0307515, IMG submission 194513) | Populus trichocarpa ectomycorrhiza microbial communities from riparian zone in the Pacific Northwest, United States - 17_EM | ecosystem: Host-associated > Plants > Roots > Unclassified | place... | reverse complement strand
GCGGGCTGCAGGCCGGCACCGACCTGCTGGCCAGCGGCAACTGGCGCGCCGGCCTCTACGTCGGCTTCCTCGACGGCGGCGCCGACGTCAGCGGCAACGCACGCGGCACCATCGGCCGCGTCGGCAGCAACGATCTGCAGTCGCGCTACCTCGGCGGCTATGCCACCTGGATGGACGTGAACGGCTTCTATGTCGACAGCGTGCTGCAGGCCGGCAGCCACCGCTACAGCGTGCGGCCCGACGGCAACCCGCGCGTGTCCGGCAAGGCGTCGAGCCTCACGGCATCGATCGAAGCCGGCAAATCCTTTGCGCTCGCCGAGGGTTGGCGCATCGAGCCGCAGGCCCAGCTGATCTACCAGCGCTCGCGCTTCGACACGGTGTCGATCTTCGGCGCGAACGTGCGGCAGGACGCCGACGGCGGCTGGATCGGCCGTGTCGGCGTGCGCATCAAGGGCGACATCACGACCCGCGCGGGTCGGCTGCAGCCCTATGCGCGCGTGAACCTTTACCACTCGGGCGCGGGCGCCGACGTCGCTGAGTTCATCGGCCCGGCCGCCACCACCCGCATCGCAAGCGCGAGCGGCTACAGCTCGGCCGAACTCGCGGGCGGCTTCACGCTCGCGATGACGCCGGCCACCAGCCTCTACGGCGAACTGGGGCGCGTGTTCAGCATCGGCGGCGATGCGCGCGTGAAGTCCTCGGTTCAGGGGTCGCTGGGCGTGCGGGTCCGCTGGTAGCCGTCTTCGGTTCAAATAGCGCTTCAGCGTCCGCCCGTTGGGGCGGGCGGACCTCGGCCGTTCCAGAACCGCAGACCATGGGATTTCTCCGCCATCGCCTTCTCGTCCTTCTTTGGCTTGCCGCCGCCGCGGCAGGCGCGAACGCCCAGCAGCAGCAGGCAGCCGATCGCTTTCCTTCGGCTGCCATGGGCTTCCTGGGCGCAGAGCTTCCGGAGATGGAGGCGGCGATCGCGGCCAGGGACCGCGACTACTTCGAGGACGCGATGGGCCGCATGCTGGACTTTTCCAGCACCTGGGGTTTCAAGTCGCAGGACAACCCGGCACTGAGCCGCTTCCCGATGTGCACCGAGGCCGTGTCCGATTTCCTGGTGGTGGGCATGTGCCGCATCATGACCACCAGCGACGCCTGCGAGCCCGGGCTGCCCGCGAGGTTCAACACCAACCTCCAGAAGTGCCGCGAGCTGGCTTCGCGGCCCTGAGCGCGGCCTTCGCGCTTACGGGTTGAACCGGTAGGAGAAACCGGCGCGCACCACGGCGTCCCTTCCGGTCGTGCCGAGCCCCACGCTGTAGCGCAGCCGGGCATCGGCGGCCACGTGCACCAGGCCGACCGCGATCGCGCCATAGCCGCGGTATGAGCCGACGCCCGCGAACGCTGCCGTCTCGCCCGGCTTGAGGTCAGGGGCGCCTTCGGCCAGCGCGGCGGTCATCGCCACGCCGCGGTAGGCGTTGGCCGCGACCGCCTCCAACTGGTTCACGTTGACCGCGTCGGTTCCAGCCGAGCCTGGCGCCACGTTGCTGATCTGGCGCTCGCTGCCCGGGCTGCCGACGGAGACGGTATTGGCCCGCGCTGCGACGGAGGAGTGACCCAGTGCGACGCTGTTGGGGGCGATCGCCAGCGCATTGGCGCCATAGGCCGCTGCATCGGGCGCCATGACCTGCGCATGGGCGCCGACGGCGACGCCGCCGGCCGCGCCCGGGTCGACGCGCGACTGCATGCCGATCGCGACGGCCGCCGGCGCGGCATCCGCGACGGCCGAATCCAGGCCGATCGCCACACCGCCCGGGGACGACACTGCGGCGCGCGCGCCGCCCACGAAAGCACCGTCGGCGCTGGCCCAGGCCTGGTAACCGACGACCGTGTCGAGGGTATGCGCCCGGCTGCCGCCGCCCACGGCAGTACCGCCGATGCCCGAGGCCGTAGCCGTCTGGCCCAGGGCCGTCGCATCCGCTGCGCTCGCCCGGCTTGCCACGCCCGCGGCCATCGAGCGCGATCCCAATGCCAGGGCCTCGGCGCCGACCGCGGTGCTGTCGTCCTGCGTGGCTTGCGAGCCGGCCCCGAGCGCCGTGGCTCGGCCGTGCGTGGCGAGCGCGTCCGCGCCGAAGGCGCTGGCTGCGCTGCCGCTGGCCTGCGCGCTGCGGCCGGTCGCAGTCGTGCGTGCCATGCTGGCAACGCTGGCCTGGCCCGACGCGGTGGCGCCGTCGCCCGATGCCACCGCTCCCTGTCCGGCGGCGAGGGTGTTCGCGCCGCTGGCCCGGCTCGATTGGCCGAACGTGGTGGCGTTGGCGCCGACGGCCCGGGCGTCCTGGCCGCCGGCCGTGGCATTGGCCTCTGTGGCCGTGCTGGACTGGCCGAAGGCGCTTGCGTTCAGCGCCGTCGCGCGCGCATCCTGTCCGGCGGCGGTGCTGTTGGCGGCACCGGCCACGCTGGCTTGGCCGCTGGCGGTGGCGTTCGTGCCGATGGCTTGGGCGCCCTGGCCGGTTGCGGTGGCGCCGGCGGCCGTGGCGCGGCTGCCCTGGCCGCTGGCGGTGGCATCGACGCCGGTGGCCTGTGCGTCTTGGCCGGTTGCGGTAGCGTTGGACCCGGAAGCCAGGCTGGCCTGTCCGCTCGCGCTGGCGTTCAGCGCGCTTGCGCGGCTGCCCTGGCCGGAGGCGGTCGCACGCATGGCGGTGGCCTGCGCACCCTGGCCGCTGGCCGTCGTACCGGCCTCGGTGGCACGGCTGCCCTGGCCGCTGGCGGTGGCATCGATGCCGGTAGCCTGGGCGTCCTGGCCGGTTGCGGAGGCATTGATCTGGGTGGCCAGGCTGGCTTGTCCGCTGGCGGTGGCGTTCCGCGCGCTTGCGCGGCTGCTCTGGCCGGAGGCGGTCGCATACAGGGCGGTGGCTTGCGCATCCTGGCCGCTGGCCGTGGTACCGCCCTCGGTGGCGCGGCTGCCCTGGCCGCTGGCCGTGGCGCTGGAGCCGGTGGCCTGGGCGTCCTGGCCGGTTGCGGAGGCATTGATCTGGGTGGCCAGGCTGGCCTGTCCGCTCGCGGTGGCGTTCTGTGCGCTCGCGCGGCTGCCTTGGCCAGAGGCGGTCGCATCCAGGGCGGTGGCCTGCGCATCCTGGCCGCTGGCCGTTGTGCCGGCTGCGGTGGCGCGGCTGCCCTGGCCGCTGGCGGTGGCATCGACGCCGGTGGCCTGGGCGTCCTGGCCGGTTGCGGTGGCATTGATCTGGGTGGCCAGGCTGGCTTGTCCGCTGGCGGTGGCGTTCTGTGCGCTTGCGCGGCTGCCTTGCCCGGAGGCGGTCGCATACAGAGCGGTGGCCTGTGCATCCTGACCGCTGGCCGTTGTGCCGTCTGCGGTGGCGAGGCTTCCCTGGCCGCTGGCGGTGGCATCGACGCCGGTGGCCTGGGCGTCCTGGCCGGTTGCGGTGGCATTGATCTGGGTGGCCAGACTGGCTTGTCCGCTGGCGGTGGCGTTCTGTGCGCTTGCGCGGCTGCCTTGCCCGGAGGCGGTCGCATACAGGGCGGTGGCCTGTGCATCCTGGCCGCTGGCCGTGGCATTGACGCCGGTGGCCTGGGCGTCTTGGCCAGTTGCGGTGGCGTTCAGCGCGCTCGCGCGGCTGCGCTGGCCGGTGGCGGTGGCATTCGAGGCCGTGGCTAGGGCTTCCTGCCCGCTGGCGGTGGAGTTTTCTGCGGTGGCGCGGCTTCGTTGCCCGGAAGCGGTTGCATTCACGGCCGTTGCTTGGGCGTCCTGGCCGGTTGCGGAGGCATTGATCTGGGTGGCCAAGCTGCCTTGTCCGCTGGCGGTGGCGCTCCGCGCGCTTGCGCGGCTGCCTTGGCCGGAGGCGGTCGCATCCAGGGCGGTAGCCTGCGCATCCTGGCCGCTGGCGGTGGTGCCGGCCTCGGTGGCGCGGCTGCCCTGGCCGCTGGCCGTGGCATCGACGCCGGTGGCCCGGGCGTCTTGGCCAGCTGCGGTGGCGTTCGGCGCGCTCGCGCGGCTTCCCTGGCCGCTGGCTGTGGCATCGACGCCGGTGGCCTGGGCATCTTGGCCAGCTGCGGTGGCGTTCAGCGCGCTCGCGCGGCTGCCTTGGCCTGAGGCGGTCGCATACAGGGCGGTGGCCTGTGCGTCCTGCCCGCTGGCCGTTGTGCCGTCTGCGGTGGCGAGGCTTCCCTGGCCGCTGGCTGTGGCATCGACGCCTGTGGCTTGGGCGTCTTGTCCAGTTGCGGTGGCGTTCAGCGCGCTCGCGCGGCTACGCTGGCCCGTGGCCGTGGTATTCGCGGCCGTGGCTCGGGCGTCCTGCCCGCTGGCGGTGGAGTTTTCTGCGGTGGCGCGGCTTCGTTGCCCGGAAGCGGTTGCATTCACAGCCGTTGCTTGGGCGTCCTGCCCGCTGGCGGTGGAGTTTTCTGCGGTGGCCCGGCTCCCTTGCCCGGAAGCGGTTGCGTTCAAGGCCGTGGCCTGTGCGTCTTGGCCCACCGCGGTGGTGCGGGTTGCGGTGGCACGGCTACCTTGGCCCACCGCCGTCGAATCGTCGCCGCTGGCCCGCGCGTCTTCTCCCAGGGCTGACGCCCGCCCCCCCGTGGCGTCAGCGCCCGCGCCGAGAGCCGTGGAGAGGGTGCCGCTGGCCAGGCTTTCTGCCCCGATCGCGGTGGAGAGGCCGTTGAGCACTCGACTTCCCGATCCGATCGCCGTGGCTTGGGTCGCCGCAGCCTGCGCCTGGGTGCCGAGCGCGGTGGAAGTTGCGGTGCTGGCCACGCTGCCATTGCCGATGGCGATGGCGTTGGAGTGCCCTGTCTGCGCCATTGCCTGGCTGCTGCCGCCGAGGCCGGAGACGGCGCCTCCCCCCAGCGTGATGCCGGGCGCGTAGGTCTGCCCATCGCGGTTGCCGAGGCGGAGTTCACCGCCCATGGCAGAGATGCCTTGGGTCGCTTCCACGGTGTTAGCCGAGGCGGTCCCGGTCAAGTCGAGCCTGCCGTTCACTGCGACGCCGTCGTTGAAGATGGAGTCGCCTGTCACGTTGAGTCCGCCCGCCTGGACTGTAACCGTGCCGGCAAATTCTTGATCGCAGCTGGGCAGATTGCGTGCCCGCTCATCGAGGTCAGTCTGCTCAGTCGACTTGACCTGACCGGCGATGGCGACACCGAGCGCGGCGACATTCGCCGTTTGGGCGGCGATTTGAGCTCCGACGCCTGGAAGGAAACCAACGACCGTCAGTTCAAGCGCAAGGGCCACGAGATCGGCGCCGGCTGCCCCAGCCTGGGCTGCCAGTACGCCGGCGTTCAAGTCGTTGATTTCGCGCTGAACGGCGATGGTCCGGTCGTCCAGTTGTTGCGCACATGTCGCTGCGCCGGGGCTGGCGGTTTGCTGGGCGCTGGGGGTTGTTTTGGGTGGTATGGCGACGCCCGGCTTCGCCGGGGCGGAGATCGCATGGGAGCGCTGGCCGTAAAGGCTGGCGGTCAGGCCCAGTAACACGATGAGTGTCCGGATCTTGTGTTTCCGTAGAGGGCGGTGTGCGGGTTGGCCTGAATGGCGCATGATGTGTGTGTCCAAACGTCAAAAGTTCGGCATCATGGTGTGAAACCTTAAGTACGACATCACATCGTCACAATTGATCAGATAGATGGACTCGCACGTGACCGGCCGCGTGCAAAACGGCACACCAATTCTTCAGATTGCAGAAGTTGTACGACCGATGGTCGAGCCTTCGGAGCTGCCGCGCGGCCTTCAGGCCACCGGCTTTCAATCAGCCTTCTCGATCCCTGCGCCGTCTGGCTGCGGTGCTGTGCAGGGTGAGGTCCGGAAGGGCGTCAGTGGGCGGGCCGGTGCGCGCCGGCCTCGTCGATGTCGCGTCCGGTGAAATCCTTGAGCCAGAGCAGGCCCAGAAGCGACACCAGCGTCATCCCCAGCAGATACCAGGCCGGCGCCAGCTTGTTGCCGGTGGTGCCGACCAGCCAGGTGCTGATGAAGGGCGAGAAGCCGCCGAACAGGGCGACACCCACGCTATAGACCAGCGACATCCCGCTCGCGCGCACGTGCTTGGGGAACATCTCCGGCAGCATCGTGATCATCGGCACCGTCTGCACCACCAGCGCGGTGCTCAAGAGGCCCACCACGGTGAAGAGCACGGCCGGCGTGGGCGAGACGTTGAGCCACCAGAAGCCCGGATAGATCAGCACGATCATCGCGATGCGGCCCCAGACGATCAGCGGCTTGCGGCCGACGCGGTCGGAGGCCAGGCCGACCAGCGGCGCGAGCACGAAGGACAAGAGCCCGGTGAGCACGGCGCCGAACAGCGCCACCGTCGGCGGCAGGCCCAGTTCGCGTACGGCGTAGGTCGGCATGTAGAAGGTCACGACATAGGCCGCGGCCGTGCCGCCGAGCACGCCGAGGATGGCCGCCAACACGGTCTTGCCGTGCTCCGAGCAGACTTCCCCGATGCTGCTGCGCCGCGTGGCCGAGGCGGCCTGCACCGCAGTCGTGTCCAGCGACTCGTCGAGATGGCGCCGGATGTACATGCCCACGGGTGCGATCAGCATGCCGATGAAGAAGGGCACGCGCCAGCCCCAGGCTTCCATGCCTTGCGGGCCGAGGGCGAAGGTGAGGCCGCCCGCGACCGCTGCGCCGAGCAGGATGCCCAAGCCCTGGCTCGCGAACTGCCAGCTCGCCATGTAGCCGCGATTGGCCGGCGTCGCGTGCTCGACCAGCAGTGTTGTGGAGGCGCCGACTTCGCCGCCGGCGGAGAAGCCCTGGATCAGTCGCGCGAGCACGATGAGCACCGGCGCCGCGACGCCGATCTGCGCGTAAGTGGGCGCCACCGCGATCATGGCGCAGCCCAGTGCCATCAGGAAGATGGTCAGCGTCATGGCCTTCTTGCGGCCCGCCCGGTCGGCGTACGCACCGATCACGATGCCGCCCAGCGGCCGCATGATGAAGCCGACGCCGAAGGTTCCCACCGTCAGCAGCAGCTGGCCGTAGCTGTCGAGCGTGGGAAAGAAGAGCTTGCCGATCACCAGCGCGAGGAAGCCGTAGATGGTGAAGTCGAAGAACTCGAGGCCGTTGCCGATGGTGGTGGCGACGATGGTCTTGCGGCGGCTCATCGGCGTGGATGCGGTCGTCATCGAAATTCTTTCATGGCTTCTTGGCGGCCGTGGCGGAGTCGATGAGCATAAGCGCAGCCGCGCGCGCGCAAGGCATCTCGCAGCCCGCGTGTGGCGAGTGGACAACTAGCTCGGCCATACTTCCGCCTATGTCACTTCAACCCATCGAAATCGAAACCGCCCCCAACCCCACCGCCACCGTGCTGGTCATGCACGGCCTCGGCGCCGATGGCAACGACTTCGTGCCGATCGCCAACGAGCTCGACCTCTCGGCCGTCGGCCCGGTGCGCTTCGTGTTTCCCAACGCGCCGGTGATTCCGGTCACCATCAACGGCGGCTACCGCATGCCGGCCTGGTACGACATCGCCGCCGCCGACCTCGTGAAGCGCGAGGACGAAGCCGGCCTGCGCCGCTCGCAGGCCGCGATCGAGGCGCTGATCGCGAACGAGAAGGCGCGCGGCATCCCGGCCGGCCGGATCGTGGTCGCAGGCTTCTCGCAAGGTTGCGCGATGGCGCTGATGGTCGGGTTGCGGCACCCCGAGCGGCTGGCCGGCATCGTCGGCTTGTCGGGCTACCTGCCGCTGGCCGCGACCACGGCCGCCGAGCGCCACGCCGCGAACCAGGACGCGCAGGTGTTCCTCGGCCATGGCACGCGCGACGGCGTGGTGCAGATCGAACGCGCCAGGGCCTCGCGCGATGCCCTGGCCGCGCTGGGCTATGCGGTCGAATGGCACGAGTACCCGATGGAGCACTCGGTGTCCATGGAAGAGATCGCCGACCTCAACCGCTTCCTGCTGCGCGTGCTGGCCTGATCGCGGCTCAGGCCTTGAACGCGCCGTCGTCGAAGGCCCGGCTGTAGACCTTCCAGTCGTCGCCGACGTCGGCCGCGCAGGCCCGCGACGCGTCGAGCAGGGGCTGGCGCCACTTGCGGCTGTGGCCGTGCGCGATGAGCTCATCGGCAATGGCCGAGCCCTGGCGGCCCGAGCTGCGCAGCTGGCCCCAGGCGACCATGCGGCCCATGGTGCGCAGCACCTGCTCCAGCGACTTCAGTTTCTGTGCCGAGCGGTCCAGCGTCACGCGGTCTTCGGAAGGCTGCAGGTGCCGCAGCACGAAGTCGTGGCTGCCCATGCTCAGCGGCTGCAGCAGGCCGGCCGACACCGCCTGCACGCGCTGCTGCAGCGCCACCGCGCGCAGGGCCTCGTTCTTCCAGTCCGGTTGCGCCGTCCTCAGGTGCGGCAGCAGCGACGAGGCCCCGGTCCGCTTCAGGTCGAGCAGGCCATTGCCGCCGGGCGAGCCCTTGCCTTCGACGAGGACCACGTAGCGTTCCACGCCCAGGCTGCCGGTGCCGGCGATGCGCCGCGCCACGTCGAGCACCTTGAAGTAGCCGGGGTTCGGCTGTTTCTCGGCGAAGCCGCGAACCAGCTCGGTGACGCGTTGGCGCTCCTCGCGGGTCGCGGGCAGCGCCTTCTTGCCGTCGGTGCGCAGCACGCGGCGAAAGCCGCTGCGCCTGCCTTCGCCGCGCTTGAGTTTCGTGCGTTCGTCGAGGAAGGCCCCGCGCTTGCGTTCGCGCAGGCCGCGCAGCAGCGCACCCACCAGGCCGTCGGCCGTGTCGCGCTCGACCCAGCGCGGCTCGCCGAGCGCCAGCGCGTCGGCATAGGCATCGACGAAGCTGCGGCACAGCAGTTGCGCCTCGGCCTTGCCGAGCGACATGCTGGCCGCGCCGACGCGCACGCTGGCCAGGAAGCGCACCAGATCCCAGGCAGTCGGGGCGAGCGCCGACTCGTCGAAGTCGTTGATGTCGAAGTACACCAGGCCGTTGTCGCCCTTGAAGCTGCCGAAGTTCTCCAGGTGCAGGTCGCCGCAGACCCAGCCGAGCGGCGAGGCGGGCAGGGCGCTCGCGCCAAGGCGTTCGTAAAAGCGGTGGCAGGTGCCGCGCAGGAACACGAAGGGACTCTTGCGCATGGCCTTGTATTTCATCACCAGCCGTTCGGGGTCGCGCCCCGCATTGAATTTCAGCACGCTGTGCACTGCATCGATCATGGTTTCCCCTGAGTCGCCGGGCGGAGGGCCGGCATCGCCGCGGGGTATATCAGATATGGCGTTTTGGCTTCAAATACCGGGGCCAGCAGGCCGTTCGCGGCCGTGCTACCTTCCGCCCCACAAAGATTCACGGGTCATAACGACATGAGCAAACTGCACGAGCGCCTGGGAGCGCTCACACCCGCGCGCCTGAGGGGAGTCCGTAGAGGCATCGAGAAGGAGAGCCTGCGCGCCGAGCCGGACGGCAAGCTCGCGCTGACGCCGCATCCGGCCGCCCTCGGCTCGGCGCTGACCCATCCGCACATCACCACCGATTTCAGCGAATCGCAGCTCGAACTCATCACCGGCGTGCACGCCGACGTCGAGGCCTGCCTGGCCGAGCTGACGCAGATCCACCAGTTCACCTACCGCGTCCTCGACGAAGCCGGCGACGAGCGGCTGTGGGTTTCGAGCATGCCCTGCGGCCTGCCCGCCGACGAGACCATCCCGATCGGCCGCTATGGCGCCTCCAATGTGGGCCGCGCCAAGAGCGTCTACCGCATGGGCCTGAGCCACCGCTACGGGCGGCGCATGCAGACCATCTCGGGCATCCACTACAACTGGTCGATGCCCGAGGTGTCGAGCGAGCAGTACTTCGCCCTGATCCGCAACTTCCGCCGCCACGCGTTCCTGCTGCTCTACCTGTTCGGCGCCTCGCCGGCGCTGTGTTCGAGCTTTGTCGCCGGGCGCAAGCACGAGCTGCAGCCGCTCGGCGACGGCAGCATGCACATGCCGTACGGCACCTCGCTGCGCATGGGACGGCTGGGCTACCAGAGCGAGGCGCAGGCCTCGCTGGCGGTGAGCTACAACAGCCTCGACGGCTACGGCGCCTCGCTGCAGGACGCGCTCACGCGGCCCTGGCCGGCCTACGAAACCATCGGCATCCAGAACCTCGGTGGCGACTACAACCAGCTCGCCACCAGCCTGCTGCAGATCGAGAACGAGTTCTACGGCACCATCCGGCCCAAGCGCGTCATCTATCCCGGCGAGCGTCCGCTGCACGCGCTGCGCGAGCGCGGCGTCGAATACGTCGAAGTGCGCCTCATGGACCTCGATCCCTTCGAGCCGATCGGCATCGCGGCGCCGACCGTGCGCTTCCTCGACGTGTTCCTGCTGCACTGTCTCCTGGCCGACAGCCCGCCCGACACGCGCGAGGAGATCGCCGAGCTCGCGCACAACCAGCAGCTGACGGCCGCGAACGGACGCGCGCCCGGCCTGCAGTTGAAGCGCGGCGGCCGCGAGCTCACGCTGACCGACTGGGGCGCCGAGCTGCTGCAGGAGTTCGCGCCCATCGCCGACGCGCTCGATGCGGCCCACGGCGGCACGGCGCACGCCGAGGCGGTGCGCGCCGCCGAGGCGGCCTTGCGCGACCCGGCGGTCCTGCCGTCGGCGCGCGTGCTCGACGCCATGACGCAATCGCACGGCAACTCCTTCGTCGGCTTCGTGCGGGCGCAGTCCGAGCAGACGCGCGCCGCGCTGCTGGCGCTGCCTTTCCCGGCCGACCAGCGGGCAGCCTTCGAGCGCATGACCCAGAACTCGCTCGATGCGCAGAAGGCGATCGAGGCCAGTGACAGCATGCCCTTCGAGATCTATCGCGAGCAGTACGTCTCGCCCGCGCGCCTGGGCTTCAAGAACCACTGGGCCGACGCCCAGTTCGCCGTCAGCCAGCCGGCGGCGCTGTAAAGCGGAACAGGTCCTTGGGATCGCCGCCGGCCGGCGGCACGAGCGCGATGTCGCTGCCGGCGTTCTCCTGCAGCGCCAGCCGATGGATGAGGCGCAGCGAGGAGTAGTCCTCCAGCGCGAAACCCACCGAATCGAAGACCGTGACCTGGTCCTCGCTCTGCCGGCCGGGCTCGGCGCCGGCGAGCACCCGCCACAGCTCGACCACCGGGAAGTCGGCCGCCAGTTGCTGGATCTCGCCTTCGATGCGCGTCTGCGGCTCGTACTCGACGGCGACGCGCGCGGCGCGCAGCACGTCGGCATGCAGCTCGGTCTTGCCCGGGCAGTCGCCGCCGATGGCGTTGATGTGCATGCCGGGCTCCAGCATCTCGGGCGTGACGATGGTCGCGCGCACCTTGCGGGCCGTCAGCGTGCTGACGATGTCCGCGCCGCGCACCGCCTCGGCGATGCTCGCGGCACACAGCACGCGCAGTGCCGGGTAGCTCGCGAGGTTGCGCACCAGCTTGTCCATGGCGCCGGCGTCGACGTCGTAGATATGAAGTTCGTCGATGCCCAGCAGCGTGTGGAAGGCCAGCGCCTGGAACTCGCTCTGCGCGCCGTTGCCGATCAGGGCCATGCGGCGCGAGCCCGGACGCGCCAGCACCTGCGCGGCCAGCGCCGACATGGCGGCGGTGCGCAGCGCGGTGGTCAGCGTGAGCTCCGCGAGCAGCACCGGATAGCCCGTCTCCACCTCGGCCAGCACGCCGAAGGCCATCACCGTCGGCAAACCCAGCGCCGTGTTCTCCGGGTGGCCGTTGACGTACTTGAAGGCGTAGCGCCGTGCGTCCGAGACCGGCATGAGCTCGATCACGCCCAGCGTCGAATGGGTGGCCAGCCGCGCCGACTTGTCGAACTCGGGCCAGCGCAGAAAGTCCTCCCGCAGGGTGTCGGCCAGCTCCTTCAGGAAGCGGGGAATACCGATGGCGCGAACCAGGCCCGAGAGCGCAGGCACGTCGACGAAGCGTGTCACTGTCATGTTTGCTGGAACTTCCGTGCTAATCGGGTAGGCCATTGCCTACCTGCATTGGCCGAGATGACCCACCGCGGCATCGAATGGGCGGCTCATCATGACATCAAGCCTCAAGAACCGTTCGCACACTTTCCGATTGCCGCCCCTTCCCATGACCTTCAGGACCTATCTGGTCGAAGACAACCCCGTCATCCGCGAGAACCTCGTTGGATTTCTCGAGGACATTGCCGACACCACCGTCATCGCGCACGCAACAGGCGAGGCTGAGGCAGTGGCATGGCTGGGCAAGCATCGCGACAGCTGGGACGTGGCGATCGTCGATCTCTTCCTCGACCAGGGCAACGGGCTCGGCGTGGTCGATGCATGCCGACTGCGGGCCTCTCATCAGAAGGTGGTGGTGCTGAGCAACTACGCCACACCCGACATGCGGGCCCGTTCGAAGGCGCTGGGCGCCGATGCCTTCTTCGACAAGTCGGCCGAAATTGATCTTCTGCTCGACTACTGCGAGAACTTGAGTCGCCGGAACGACTGACGCGAAAATCTCTCTTGACCTAGAGTGCACTGGAGCATTTCCAATGGTTTCACCGGGTCGTCCGGTGAACACGGGAAACACGCCATGACCGCCATCGAGAACAAGAGATTCATCCAGGGCATCCACGCCGAACTCGCCAAGGGCAACGGCAGGCCTTTCGTCGACAGCCTTGCCGAAGACTTCAACTGGATCATGAAGGGCCGCACGGCCTGGTCGCGCACCTACCAGGGTAAGCGGGCCGTGCAGGAGGAGCTGCTCAAGCCCCTGTATGCGCAGTTCGAGGGCCTGTACCGCAACACGGCCCAGCGCTTCATCGCCGAGGACGACTTCGTTGTCGTGCAGTGCGATGGCGATGTCGCCACCCGCAGCGGCAAGCGCTACGACAACCAGTACTGCTTCATCTATCGGCTGGCCGACGGCAAGGTGGTCGAACTCACGGAGTACCTGGACACCGCGCTGGTCGACGCCGCGCTCGAGGCGCCGGCGCATGCCGGCTAGCGCCTTTCGCATCGGCGAGCTGGCCACGCGCACCGGCCGGAGCGTGCACGCCATCCGCTGGTACGAGGCCCAGGGCCTCGTGCCCGGCGTGGCGCGCGACGAGGGCGGGCGGCGCGTCTACGGCGAGCTGCACGTGAGCTGGCTCGACCTCATGGAGCGGCTGCGCGGCACCGGCATGTCGATTGCCGAAATGCGCGAGTACACCGCGCTCGTGATGCAGGGCAGCCGCACGCTGCGCCAGCGTCGCGAGATGCTCGCCGCCCATCGCGAGCGCGTCGACGCGACCATCGCCGAATGGAAACGCGCGCTGACGCTGGTCGACAAGAAGATCGATTTCTACGATGCGTGGATGGCGACCGGCCAGCGTCCACCGCTGATCCCGGCCGACACGCCGCGCGCGGTGCGCAAGATCGCGCTGGCCGCGCCTGCCCGCAAGAAGCGATAGCGCCTATTCGACGACCGCGCCGCCGTCCTTGCGGATCGATTCGCGGTCGCGGTGCTTGGTGAGTTTGCCGAGCGCGCTGTCGAGTGCGCGCTTGAGTTTGTCGGATGCGCCGCGGAAGGCCTCGTCGAGGCTGGGCGCCTGCTGCGTCACGGCGACCGGCTGATGGTGCGCCAGGCGTGCTTCCATCACGCAGCGCTTGGCGCCGCCGCCGCTCGCGTCGTGGTTCTCGTCGCTCATGTGCACTTCGACCCGCGTCACGTCGGCTGCGAAACGGCTCAGTGTCTGCCTGATCTCCCCATCGGCCCAGCGCTCCAGCGCATCCTTGTTCTCGATGCCGTTGCTGGTGTTCACTTGAATTTGCATGTCGTGTACCTTTCGCCTTGTTCTGCTGAATGAGCAACCACTTTGCGCCCAAACGAGGGTGCGTGCGTAAGCATTTGGAGCGTGCATCCCGAAGGAGAGTCCTAGCCCATGACAACTGCCGATCCCGACCTTTCCGATGGCGTGGCCTTTGTGCGCGGCAACTACGTGCCCATCGCCGAGGCTGCGATCCCGATCACCGACTGGGGCTTTCTGCGCTCGGACGCCACGTATGACGTGGTCACCGCATGGGACGGCGCTTTCTTCCGGCTCGATGCGCATTTGGAGCGCTTCCTGCGCAGCTGCGAGCGCTTCCGGCTCGACCCCGGGCTGACCGCGGCGCAGATCGCCGAGGTGCTGACCGAATGCGTGCGCCGGAGCGGCCTGCGCAACGCCTACGTCGAGATGATCGTCACGCGCGGCCAGCCGCCCTGGGGCTCGCGCGATCCGCGCCTGGCGGTCAATCGCTTCTACGCCTTTGCGGTGCCCTTCGTCTGGATCGCCAACGAGGCGCAGCGCGAGCGCGGCCTGCACCTGAAGGTGAGCGACATACAGCGCATCCCGGCGAGTTCGGTCGATCCGACCGCCAAGAACTACCACTGGAACGACCTCACCATGGGTCTGTTCGGCGCGCTCGACGCGGGCGCCGACACGGTGGTGCTGCGCGACGCGGCCGGCAACGTGGTCGAAGGCCCCGGCTTCAACATCTTCTGCGTGAAGGACGGCAGCGTCGTCACGCCGAAGGAGGGCGTGCTCGAAGGCATCTCGCGCCGCACCGTGATCGAGATCGCCCGCTCGCTCGGCGTGCCGGTCGCGCTGCGCGCGCTGCCGGCCGATGAACTGCGCGGCGCCGACGAGGCCTTCCTGACCAGTTCCGGCGGCGGCGTGCTGCCCGTGACGTGGGTGGACGGCAAGGCGTTGGGCGATGGCCTGCCCGGTCCCGTGACACAGCGCCTGCACAAGACCTACTGGGACTGGCATCGCGATCCGGCCTACAGCCAGCCCATCGATTACAGCTTGTAACGCACCTTCAAGACTGCCGGACCGCCTACATGGCCGATACACGAAGAAGCCTTAGCCTTGCTGCGTGCCGATTTGCGCACCTGACAGGAAATCCAACATGAAGAAAATCCTTCTCGCCCTGGCGGCCTGCGCCGTGTCCGCCGTTGCCATGGCCCAGCCCATGCATCCCAGCCCCGAGTCGCGCATGGAGCGGCGCCACGTGACGCCGCAGCACCGCAAGCACAAGGTCTGGGTGCCGGCGCATCGCGAAGGCCGCCGCTACGTGCGTGGCCACTACGTCTGGCGCTGATCAATTCGCCGCCGGCCTCGCGATGCGGCCGTCAGCGGCCGGCGCGATGCGCTTGAGCCCGAACAGCGGACGCAGCCAGCCGATGCGGCGGATCAGCCCGTCGCTCAGCGCCCAGCAGCCCGCGATCGTCAACGCGACCAGCAGCACCGGCTCCGCGACGGGGCCGAGCTTCCACGGCGCGAGTGCCACCGCGCCGGCGACGATCAGCGTCTGGTGCAGCATGTACCAGGGGTAGACCGATTCGGTGGCCCAGCCCAGCCAGGGCCACGGCCGATTCAGATGCCGGTGGGCAAAGCCCAGGATGGCCGCGATCGCGCTCCAGAGGTAGAGCGAGCGCAGCACCTGCAGCGCCCAGACATCCACACCCGCCGCCCTCGATGCGAAGTACGCCGCGATGCAGGCCGCCGCCAGCGCGAGCGCCCAGCCCCGCAGGCGCTCCAGTTCGCGCCAGAGGCCTTCGTCGACGCCCATCCAGTAGCCATAGAGGAAGACCGTGAAGTAGAGCGCGTGCAGGAACCAGTCGTGGATCAGGTCGTGCGTGGCCGGAAAGCGCGGCGCCAGCAGCAGCGTGAACAGCACCAGGGGCAGGGCGGGCAGCACCAGCAGCCGCCAGCGCCGCAGGCCGGTGAAGGCGCCGCGCACCCGCTGGCCCCGGGCCGAGCGCAGCACCGGCAGCAGCAGCGCCACCAGGGCCGTGTAGGCGAAGAGGTAGGGCAGGTACCAGAGGTGGTTCCAGGTCATGCCGAAGTCGGAACCCGCGAACGCGCCCTTGGGCCAGGGCCCCATCGTCCAGTAGCGCGCCATGAAGGCGATGAACCCCGGCTCCACCAGCCCCTTGACCAGGCCCTCGGCATAGGCCTGGTAGGGCACCACCAGGGTCATGCCGATCGCCAGCGGCAGCATCAGCCGCAGCGCGCGCTGCCGCACCAGGGCCAGCGGGCGCTGGCCGCGAAAAAGAAATCCCAGCGCCACGCCCGACACCAGGAACACCAGGTCCATGCGCCAGATGTTGACGACCTGCATCGGCCATTTCAGCCAGGCCGCGGCATGCGGGCTCTTGAGGTGCCAGGGCCAGTCGGCCACGTAATACATGCCCACGTGGTAGAGGATCAGCAGCAAAAAGGCCAACGCGCGCAGCGCGTCGATGTCGTGTCGGCGATGGGTGTTCATGGCCCGGCTCCTTGAGTGCGAAGGCGGTCATCGTTGCGCCGGGGCGCGCGGGCCGGGGTGCCGAAGGGACGATCTGCCCGCGTTTTGTGACGAGCGGCGATCCCGGGGGACGAAATCCGGCGGCTGCCGCCCGGATTCACGAGAATCCCGCCATGCCGAAGAACCTGTTCGAGCGCTACCAGCCTATACGCCGACGGGCAGAGATCGCCTTCTGGGTGATTGCGATCGCACTGCAGGCGGTCTTCAACAGCGCCGTCGCGGTGGTCGATGCCGGCAAGCTGAGGCGCGAAGTGCCCTTGTGGCAACCGGTGACCTGGGAGCTTTCCAGCCATCTTCTCCTGCTCGCGCTGGTGCCGGCCGTGATCGCCTTCGAGCGACGCTTTCCACTGACCCTGGCCACGCTGGGCCGCAACTGGATCTGGCACCTGGCGGGCAGCGTGGTCTTCAGCTTGGTCCACGTGGTGGGAATGGTGGCGCTGCGCCACGCGGTCTATGCCCTGGCCGGCAGCCAGTATGACTTCGGCTCCTGGGCCGAGAAGTGGTTCTACGAATACCTCAAGGACGTGCGCACTTACGCGCTGTTCCTCGTGACCTTGTTGAGCTACCGGCTCTTCATGCTGCGGCTGCAGGGCGAGGCGCGCGTGCTCGATGCGCCGGAAGGCGCTGCGGAGCCGGCGCCGGCGGCGGCCGAAGAGGCGCCGCAGCGCCCCGAGCGCTTCCTGGTGCGCAAGCTCCGGCGCGAGTTCCTGATAGCGGCCAGCGACATCGAGTGGCTGCAGGCCCAGGGCAACTACGTCGGCCTGCGCGTCAACGGGCACGACTACCTGCTGCGCGCCACGCTGACCGACTTCATGGCCCAGCTCGATCCGGCCCGCTATGCGCGCGTGCACCGCAGCTATGCGGCCAACCTCGACCGCGTGGCCGAGATCGAGCCGCTGGACGGCGGCGACGCCCGGCTGCACATGCGCGACGGCACGCACATCCCCTGCAGTCGGCGCTACCGCGACGCGCTGCGAGCCTGAGCTTCGGGACGGCGGCGACAATCGCAGGCCTTGCCCCGCAGACAGACAGAGAAAGAAGATTCCCAGATGGCCATCCAGTGGTTCCCCGGTCACATGCACCTGACCCAGAAGGCCATTGCCGAGCGCGTGAAGGACATCGACGTCGTCATCGAACTGCTCGATGCGCGCCTGCCGGGCTCCAGCGCCAACCCGATGCTGGCCGAGCTCACCGGCCACAAGCCGGGCCTCAAGGTGCTCAACAAGCAGGACCTGGCCGACCCGGAGCGCACCACGCTCTGGCTGTCGCACTACAACGCGCAGCCGGCCACGCGCGCGATCGGGCTCGACGCCAGCCAGACCACGCCGGCGCGCCAGCTCGTCGAGGCCTGCCACGCGCTGGCGCCGAACCGCGGCGGCATGGCCAAGCCGATGCGCGTGCTGATCTGCGGCATTCCCAATGTCGGCAAGTCCACGCTGATCAACACGCTGACCGGCAGCCGCAAGGCCAAGACCGGCGACGAGGCCGGCATCACCAAGCTGGAGCAGCGCATCGTGCTGGCCGACGACTTCTACCTGTGGGACACGCCCGGCATGCTGTGGCCGCGCATCATCGTGGCGAAGAGCGGCTACAACCTGGCCGCCAGCGGCGCCATCGGGCGCAATGCCTTCGACGAGGAAGAGGTGGCGCTGGAACTGCTGGGCTACCTGAAGGGGCACTACGCAGGCCTGGTCGAGGCGCGCTTCAAGCTCGACCCGATCGACGGCTTCAGTGATGAAGAGGTGCTCGAAGCCGTGGGCCGCAAGCGCGGTGCATTGCTGGGCAAGGGCCGCATCAACCTGCAGAAGGCGGCCGAGATCGTGATGCACGAATTCCGCAGCGGCAGCATGGGCCGCATCACGCTGGAGACGCCGCAGGAGTTTGCCGAGTGGCTGGCGGCGGGGCAGTTGCTCGATGCGGAGCGGACGGCCAAGAAAGCAGCGCGCTCGCGCAAGAAGCGGCCTCAGCGCGATGACCGCGCGCCCGAGACGCCCTAGGCGAATTCGATCCGCGCTTCCTGCGCGATGTAGCGCACATAGCGGAAATCGCGGATCGCGCCGACGCGGTCGCCCTGCCACGACAGCTCGATGAAGTAGCCGGGCCGCGCGGCACCGGGCTCGGAGAAAACCGCCAGCACCTCGCGCCCGTCGAGCCAGCCCGGCACCAGTCGCCAGTCGTCGAGCTTGGCGTAGTTGCCGAAGTAGATCGCCACGTCGCGCCGGCCCGCTGCCTTGCGCCGCGACACGAGGTCGAGCCGCACTTCATCGGCCAGCATGGCGCGAACGCCGTCCCAGTCGTGGGCGTTGAAGAGCGTCGCATAGCGCAGCAGCGCCGGATGGATCGTGCGTGCCGGCGGCGACGGGGGCGACGCTTGCGACAACTCGCGCAGCAGCGTGCGCCCGCGGTGCAGCGCGGCCTTGACCGCAGGCACGCTGAGTTCGAGTTCGCTCGCGATTTCGTCGAGCGAGTGGTCCAGCACGTCCTTCAGGATCACGCAGCCGCGCTGCGCCGGCGCAAGCTGAAGGAAGCAGGAGAGCGCCGCGTTCACGGCCTGGTGGCGCGCCAGGGCCTGGTCGGGCTCGCGCGCCGCGTCGTCGGCGATGTCCGCTGCGGCGTCGAGCGAGTCGGTCTTGAGGTAGGCATCGTGCCGCCAGCGGTCGACCGCCCGGTTGTGGGCGATGCGAAACAGCCAGGGCCTGAGCGGCGGCAGCTCCTTCAATTCCGAGAGCTGGTAGTAGGCGCGCGCCAGCGTGTCCTGGACCACGTCTTCGCCGTCGGCGACCGAGCCGGTCATGCGCGTGCAGTAGCGATGCAGCTCGGGCCGCACGTCGTCCACCAGCGCCAGGAACTGCCGGCGCGCGGCTTCCAGCGTGCCGAGGATCGCGTCCCCGTTTGTCGTTTCACTTTCCGAAGAACCCATAGGACCCGATCTCCTCCAGTTCCGTGGTGACCGGCGACGTCTCGCAGCGCGACCGGATCTCCGCGGTGAAGGCCTTGAACGCGGGGAGCGCGGTCAGGGCATTGCTGCCATCTGCAGCTTCATGCGAGACAAGGTGGACGAAGCTGACGCCATCCGCGAGCTTGAAGGTGGCGTAGTGCAGGCCGGTTGGCTTGGCTTGATGAAGTTCCTTGTACACCGCGCGAACATAGTCTTCGTTCTCGGCCACCCGGTCGGCCTTGAGCTTGTATTGCACCATGCGTTTCATGATCGGAGTCCTTCCTCCGGCAAGGACGAACGGGACGGGGAGAAGGATGCGGTGCGGTGGGATCTTTTCGTTTACGCCGCGCCGGTTTCTTCGCGGCCGTGCTTCCATCCGGGAACGGACAGGTAATAGCGCAAGGCCTTGCCCTGGCCTGTCGTATGGAGCAGGCCGCGCTGCACAAGGTCGGACAAGTCCCGCGTGGCCGTGGCCTTCGAGGTCTTGGTCATCTTCAGGAGCTTGTCGACGTTGAGCCCGCCCAGGAAACCGCCGTCGCCCGCGTCCAGCAAACGCTTCAGCAACTGCCGCTGCCTTTCATTCAGGGTCGAGGATACGTGCGTGGTCCAGAAGCGCGACTTCCCCAGCGTGGCGTGGATCACCTCCATGGACCGCGTGCACGCTTGGCCGAAAGCATCGGCGAACCACCGCACGAAGCCGGTCACGTCGGTGCTGCCGACCTGCGCTGCCGCCAGCGCGTCGTAGTAGCCGCGCCGATCCGCCAGCATCTGCCGCGACAGGCTGTACAGGTGCGTCGATGCACCGAGGTCCTGCGCCAGCACCATGTCGGCGATCGCGCGGCCGAGGCGGCCATTGCCGTCTTCGAACGGGTGGACGGTTTCGAACCACAGGTGGGCGATGGCCGCGCGGGCGATGCCGTCGAGCTGGGGCGGCGCGTCCGGCCGGGGGCGGGTCTCGGCGAACCAGGCCAGGAAGGTTTCCATCTCGCGCGGCACGGCGGACGAAGGCGGCGCCGTGTAGTGCACCACCTCCTTGCCGGGAAGGCCGCTGACGATCTGCATGGGATCTTCGTGGTCGCGAAAGCGGCCGACCGCGATGCGCCGGATGCCCGCAGTGCCGCCGGGGAAGAGCGCCGACTGCCAGCGGCAGAGCCGGTCGGCGTCCAGGGGTTCTTCGAAGCCTGCGGTGGCGTCCTGCATGATTTCGACCAACCCGTCGACATGGCTGCTGTAGGGGCCGGTGTGGGCTTCACCCAGGTGCCGCAGCACCGACGAGCGCACCGCGGCGAGCTCGAGCGTTTCGCCTTCGATCGCGGCCGTGGCCATGGCTTCGTGTGTCCACAGTTCCTGCTCGATGCGCTGCAGCTCTGGCAAGCCGATCGCCCGCGCCATGCCGTGCACCTGGCCCTGCAATTCGCGCGCACGCAGCAGCGCCGGGCTCGCGGCGGCGAGATCGAAGTGCAGTTGCGGCCAATCGGGTCGCTGCCAGATGTAGCGGGAAGCCTTGGGAGCCATGCGCCGCATTCTAGCCTTTACGGCTCATGAGATGAGCCGTAAGTGTCGGATTGCGGCTCAAACCGATCCGCCCGCCAAGGTGCGGACCTTCCTCGACTTCATCGTCGCGCTGAGCGAGACTGCACGGGCTTCGCAACTTGCCCATCCCCCACTCCAGACGGAGACGAAACATGCACTACGTCCTCGCACGCATCACCGTCAAGCCTGAGGTCTCGGATCTCGCGAAGTGCATCCTGGTCGATCTGGCGACCAAGTCGCGGCAGGAGCCGGGCTGCATGTCCTACGAGCTCTACCAGCAGGCCGAGGCGCTCCACGTGTTCCAGACCGTCGAGCAGTGGAAGGAAAAGGCGGATGCCGACGCTCACATGGCGACCCTGCATGTAGGGGCGGCCATCGCGGCCGCGGGACCATTGTTCGCGGCGGCACCCGAGATCCTGGCGTATAGCAGATTGCTCTAGGAGGCTGTTGAATTCGCCGCCGAGTAACGCGGGTTACGGAGCATCTAGGGGCGCCTGAAGGCCCGCGCGAGCAGTGCCTCCAAGGTCGCCTCGGCATTGGCCAGCGCGGCCTGCTGCTGCAGCGAGACCGAGTGCAACGCCGTCACGTGTTCGGCATACGCTTCCTGGCGCGCGAGCGGCGGCACCATGACGGGCAGCCCGCGCAGCCGCTCTTTCGAGATGTTGGGCATCGAGGCGGCGGTTCCGCTGGCCATCAGGCGCAGCCGCCTTCGCATGGCGGGTGCCGTCAGCAGCGCCCACAGGTAGAGCGGATGGACGCCGGCTTCGGGCCGCAGGCAGAGGCGGAAGATCAGGTCGGGCAGCAGGATCCGGCCCTGGGTGTCCCAGACGTAGGCCGGCGTGCCCACGAGTTCCAGCGTGTTCTTGCGAACGAACAGCAGGTTGCCGCGCCGGACTTCGTGGCGCGGATCGGGCACTTCCTTTTCGGGCAGGGTCTTGTGGTCCGATTCGTCGTAGGCGGCGTTCTTCAGCGCGCTCAGGCGCAGCACGCCCCATTCGCCCTCGGCCTTGGGACGGTCGTGGCAGCGCGGGCTCCTGCCGCTGTCGATGGCGCTCAGCAATTCGCCCAGCGTCTGCACCGGCCATCCCTTGGGGTTGGCGGCGGCGTCGCCGAACATGTCGGCGTGCAGCGCGAGCATGAGGAGATCGGTCTTCTTGCGGGCTTCGCGCCGCAGCCGCACGATGCTTTCTGCGCAGGACAGGACATTGACCATGCGCTGCTGTTCGGCCAGCGCCGGCACCGGAATCGGCGTGCTGGCCATGAAGCCGGTCGGCACCCGCTGCTGGCCCGCCGTGCCGGTGAAGCTGCGCCGGGCCTCGCGCCGGAAACGCTCCTGCCGCACGAAGTAGTAGAGCCACTCGGGCAGCACCGATTCGCCGGCGCGCAGCACGTGGAACTCGGTCGAGCCGAAGCCCCATCCGCCGGCCAGGCCGCGCGCGATGGCGGCCTTGCCGTTTTCCATGCACGGCGTGATCTTCGCGAACAGCACGTCGTTCTCGGCGAAGGGGGTGTAGCCCTTCTTCACTTCGGTGAAGCGCCGCGTCAGGCACTGCTCGATGGTGCCGGACAACCCGTTGACTGCGGCCATCGGGACGAAGGCGACTTCGCTGTCGTCTCCCAGGCCATGGGTCTTCGGCAATCTCGGGTTGAGCTCGCAGACCTCGCCGAGCTTCGCGATGCGGGCCGCCGGCATCATTCGTCGCGCTCCGCCAGCGCGGCGCGCAGCGCTTCGATCTCCACCCCGATCTCGGCCTCGATCGCCGCCAGTTCGTCCAGCAGGACGCGCGGATCCTGGTGCTCGACCTGTGCCTGGCTCATCGGCCGGTAGCGGCTGGCCGAGAGGTTGAAGTCGTTCGCGCGCAGCGCGGCCGCATCGGCGAACCACCATTTTTCGGTCCAGTCTGCCGCCGCGTCGCGCACCTGCCAGCGGGCCCAGGCCGCGTCGCGCTGCACGTAGGCCTGCGCCAGGGCGGGCAGGTCGTCGGCTTCGATGGGCGTGTCGTGGTTGGCGTCCAGCCGGTAGCCGTCGTCGTCGGCGTGCAGGAACAGCACCCGGCCGGTGCGCTCGCCGCGGCGGAAGAAAAGCACCGAGGTCTTGACGCCCGAATAGGGCTGGAACACGCCGCTGGGCAGGCTCAGCACGGCGTCGATGCGATCGGTCTCGATCAACTGGCGGCGCAGCTCGCGGTGCGCGAGCGTCGAGCCGAAGAGCACGCCCTCCGGTACCACCACCGCGGCCCGGCCGCCGGGCCGCAGGCTGTCGCGCATGTACTTGAGAAACAGCAGTTCGGTGGCGCTGGTGCCGCCGATCCTGACCTCCTCGACGATGCGGTCCTTGTCCACGCGGCCGGAGAAGGGCGGGTTCGCCAGTACGACGTGAAAGCCTTCGTCCGGCAGGCCCAGCGCGGTCTTGCAATCGTCGGCCAGCGAGGTGGTCAGCACGTTGCGCTGCAGGATGCGCACGTTGGCCAGGCCGCGCAGCGTGAGGTTCATCGTCGCCAGCCGCACCATCTTCGGATCGACGTCGTTGCCGAAGAAGGTGGCGCCCTGCAGCGTGGCCAGCTGCGCGGGCGAGAGCCGGTCGCCCAGGCCGCGCCGGTGCGTCTTGCCGTCGAGCTCGGCCTCCACGATGCCGCCGGGCGAGGAGTTGGCCAGCCGGACGTGGTTGTAGGCCGCGACCAGGAAACCCGCGGTGCCGGCGGCCGGGTCGTAGACGGTCTCGCCGACCTGCGGGTCGATCATCTCGACGATGGTGCGCAGGATGTGGCGCGGCGTGCGGAACTGGCCCAGCTCGCCGGCCTGCTTCATCTGGCGCAGCACGTGCTCGAACAGGTCGCCCTTGGTGTCGGCATCGGCCTGGTCGAGCCTGAGGCCGTCCACCAGGCGGATGACCTGGGTCAGCACCGTCGGCTCGTCGATGCCCAGGCGCGCGCCGCGCATGAAGTCATGGGCCGAGGCCTCGCCGATCTCGGCGAAGAAGGCGAACACCTCGTCGCGCACGAAGCGCACCAGCGCCTCGCCGGCCAGCGCCTCGGCCCAGACGGACCAGCGAAAGCGGCTGCGCGGGATGCGCGGCACGCCGGTCTGCAGCACGGTCGCGAGCAGGTTGCCTTCGCGGACGCCCGGCACGAGGGCATTCAGCGGGTTCTTCAGCTCCCACTCGCCGTCGAACAGGCTCGGGTAGGGCGCTTTCAGGACCAGGGCGCGCGCCTTGTTCTCGGCATCGATGCCTTCGACCAGATAGAAGAAGAACAGGAAAGACAGCTGTTCGGCATTGCTGACGGGGTCCGGGTAGCCGCCGCCGAAGAGGTAATCGCGAATCTGGTCGATGGACCGTCGCATGTCGGCTGTCAGGGGCATGAGGGGCAGGGCGCTCGAAAAAATGAGGGTTGGTTGTGGGTCGCGAGTCTACGAGGCAAATCGAAGGTCCCCGGACCCTGCCGTCTGGCCGATGGCCTGGCGCCGCCGGCTGGAGCAAACTAAAGGCCTCGCCGCCCCGGCACTCCGCAGGAAGAACACACCACCATGCCCCCGACCCCGCCCTTGCTCGAAGTCGTCCAGAGCGACCTGTCTCCCTACCGCGAGGGCAACACCGGCATCGACTACGTGCACCGCTTCGTGTCCGGCAAACCTGGCCCGCATGTGCTGGTCAATGCGCTGACCCATGGCAACGAGATCTGCGGGATGGTCGCCGCCCGGCACCTGCTGGACAGCGGTGTGCGGCCGCAGATCGGCACGCTCACCGTGAGCTTCGCCCACGTGGAGGCCTACAACGCCTTCGACGCCAAGCAGCCCTTCGAGAACCGCCAGATCGTGCACAACCTGAACCGCATCTGGTCCGACGAGTGGCTGGACGGCCCCGAGGACAGCCCCGAGCTGCGCCGGGCCCGCGAACTGCGGCCGGTGGTGGCTGCGGCCGATCACATCCTCGACATCCACTCGACCAGCCAGCCGGTGTCGCCCTTCTGGGTCTACCCGGCGTTTGCGCGCAATACGGCGGTGGCCTTGGCGATCGGGCGGCCGCCCATCCACTTGGTCATGCCCAAGGGGCTGGGCTCGGGCACGCCGCTGATCCAGCATGGCCGCCACGGCGAGGAGGAAGGCCCGGCCGGTGCAGCCATGGTGGTCGAGTGCGGCCAGCACTTTCTGCAGGCCTCGGCGGACCTGGCCACCGCGGTGAGCCTGGACTTCCTGGCGCATTTCGGATTGATCGAGCGCGATCCGGCCACGCCGGCGCCCGGGCCGCAGCGGCGCTTCGAGCTGCTGGAAACGCGCATGGTCAAGACCGGCGAGTTCCGCTTTGCGCGGCCGCTGCTCGGCTTCGAGGTGTTCGCGAAGGGCGAGCTGATCGCGACCGACGGGGCGGAGGAGATCCGGGCGCCGTGCGAGGACTGCACGGTGCTCATGCCGGCGCGGGTGCCGATCGTGGGTCGGGAGGCGGTGTACCTGACCCGGCCGCTGTAGCAGCCAGTCCGGGTTCACTTGCCCCAGCTGTCCTTCATGCCGGCAGCGCGATTGAACACGGGCTGGTTCTCCGCGCCGTTGCGGGCGTCCAGCACAAAGTAGCCGTGCCGTTCGAACTGAAACGCAGCGCCGCCCGTTGCCTTGACCAGCGCGGGTTCGACATAGGCGCTGGCCGTGATCAGGCTCGTCGCATTGAGTTCTTCCTGCACTTCGCCGCTTCCCGGCTGCGGCGCCGCGAACAAGCGCTCGTACAGCCGCACCTCGGCCGGCACCGCATCGGCCGCCGCCACCCAGGTGATGTTGCCCTTGACCTTGATTGCGTCTGCGCCCGGCGTGCCGCTCTTGGTGTCCGGCACCAGCTTCGCTTGCACCTCGACCAGCTTGCCTTCGGCGTCCCGCGTGCCGCCGGTGCATTCGATGACGTGGCCGTACTTGAGGCGCACCTTGTTGCCCGGGAACAGGCGGAAGAAGCCCTTGGGCTGCACGTCCTCGTAGTCGGTGCGTTCGATCCAGACCTCGCGACCCAGCCTGAAGCTGCGCCTGCCCATCTCGGGGTGGTGCGGATGGAGGGGCGCCGTGCATTCGTCGAGGAAGCCTTCGCCCATCAGATCGTCCCAGTTCGTGATGACCAGCTTGACCGGGTCGAGCACGGCCATGGCGCGCGGGGCAATAGGATCCAGGGTGTCGCGCAGCGCGGCTTCGAGGCTCGCATAGTCGATCCAGCCGCCGGACTTGGTGACGCCGGAGCGTTCGCAGAAAAGTTTCAGCGCCTCGGGCGTGTAGCCGCGGCGGCGCAGGCCGGCCAGGGTCGGCATGCGGGGATCGTCCCAGCCGTCGACATGGCCTTCTTCCACCAACTGGCGCAGCTTGCGCTTGCTGGTGATCACATGGGTCACGTTGAGGCGCGCGAACTCGTACTGGCGCGGGTGCGGCGTGGCGATCAGGCCGCCTTCGGCCAGGCGGTCGAGCAGCCAGTCGTAGAAGGGGCGCTGGTCTTCGAATTCGAGCGTGCAGATGCTGTGGGTGATCTGCTCCAGCGCGTCCTCGATCGGGTGCGCGAAGGTGTACATCGGGTAGATGCACCACTTGTCGCCGGTGTTGTGGTGTGTCGCGCGCCGGATGCGGTAGAGCGCCGGGTCGCGCATGTTGATGTTGGGGCTCGCCATGTCGATCCTGGCGCGCAGGACGGCGGAGCCGTCTTCCAGCTGGCCGTCGCGCATGGCGCGGAAGCGCTCGAGGTTCTCTGTGGGCGTGCGGCTGCGGAAGGGGCTGTCGGTGCCCGGGGTGTTGAAGTCGCCGCGGGTGGCGCGTATCTCGTCGGCGCTCTGTTCGTCGACGTAGGCCAGGCCGGCGCCGATCAGGTACTCCGCGGCGCGGTACATGAAGTCGAAATAGTTGCTTGCGAAGTAGACGTGCTCGTTGGGCGCGCCGGGCTGGGCCGGGTTGTCGGCCAGCACCGAGTCGTAGCCCAGCCACTTCACCGCATCGCGGATGGCGTCGACGTATTCCTGCTCTTCCTTTTCGGGGTTGGTGTCGTCGAATCGCAGGTGGCACACGCCGCCGTATTCCCTCGCGAGTTCGAAGTTGAGCCAGATGCTCTTGGCGTGGCCGATGTGCAGGTAGCCGTTGGGTTCGGGCGGGAAGCGCAGGCGCACCCGGGCCGGGTCGCGCATGCCCTGGGCGTGGTGCGCCGCGTCGCCGGGGGCGCCGCCCCATCGGCGGCTGGAATAATGGCCCTGTTCAAGGTCGTTTTCGATGACGTGGCGCAGGAAATTGCTCGGCTTGGTAGTGTCGTGGTCGGCAGGGGAAGTCATCTCTTCATTCTAGGTGGCGCTTCAGCGGAGTTACTTTTTGCAACGTTCTTCACAGAGCAATGTGAACCGCGTTGACACTTGCCGCGTTCAATACAGGCATGGGCGGTTAACGCCCTCCAACAGGAGTCCCACAATGAGCCTCACTCGTTCCACTTTCTTCAAATGGGCTGCCGCCGGTGCAGTCGCAGCAGGCGCACTTTTCGCAGCTTCCTCGGCCAATGCGCGCGGCGACGTGAGCTGGTCGGTCGGCATCAACGCCCCGGGCATCGCCGTGGGCGTGGCTGCGCCCCCCGTGTACTACGCGCCGCCGCCGGTTTACTACCGCCCCGCGCCCGTGTATTACGCGCCGCCGCCGCCGGTCTACTACCGCCCCGCGCCCGTGTATTACGGCCCGCCGGCCCCGGTGTACTACGGCCCGGGACCCGGCTACTACCGCCATCAGGGCTACTACAACCGCGGTCACGGCCGCGGCCACGGCCACGGTCATTGGCGCTAAGCAGCGCAGACCGCCAGATTTGCAAGCTGTCACATGGAAAGCCGGCCCCCTTCAAGGGGCCGGTTTTTTCATGGGCGTTCGCTTTCACATGGCGCGAAAGAGATGGGCGTAGAGCCGGCTGACGGGGATCTTTTCTTTGCGGCCGCGCAGATCGAGGTTCATCTTGCCGGCCTCGTCGCGATGCACCGACTCGATCGCCTCGCTGCGCACCACGATCGCGCGGTGCACCTGCCAGAAGACCTTGGGATCGAGCTGCGGCAGCAACTGCTTGAGCGGCGTGCGGATCAGGTATTCGTGGCTGCGGGTGAGCACGCGCACGTACTTGTCGGCGGCCTCGAAATATTGCACTTCGTCGATGGGCACCATGCGCACGGTGTTGCCCGAAGAGCCGGCTTCGCTCGCGGCGATCAGCTTGAGCGGCGCGGTATCGGCGCCGGGGAGCGCGGCAGCGCCGCCGGCCGCCGCCAGCAGCTTGCGCCACTGCGAGAGCGTGCTGGCCAGCGCATCGTCGGCCGGCACGGCGGGCGAGTTGCGAAGCTCCAGCGCCTGTTGCAGCCGCGCGACGGTGCGCTGCAGGCGCTCGGCCTGCACCGGCTTCAGCACGTAGTCGATGGCCTGGGCGTCGAAGGCGCGGGCCGCGTATTCGTCGTAGGCGGTCACGAACACCAGTTGCGGCATCGGCGCTTCGTCGGCGGGCCAGGCGTCGGCCAGTTCGGCGGCGGCGCCGAGGCCGTCCTGGCCCGGCATGCGGATATCGAAGAAAAGCACTTGCGGCAGCAGGCGCAGCGCCTCGCGCACGGCGCTCTGGCCATCGCCCACGACGGCGAGCACCTGCAGCTCCGGCCAGGCGGCGGCGAGTTCGGCGCGCAGCGCCTGGGCCAGCAAGGGCTCGTCTTCGGCAATGAGGGCGGTGGGTTTCATGGGGGCAAGGGCAGGGTGACGGTGGCGCAGGTTCCGCCGGCCGGGCCTGCGACGAGGCCGAGCGAGCTTCGGGCGCCGTAGACGGTCGCGAGCCGCTCGCGCACCTGCGCCAGGCCGAAGCCGCCATCTTCGGACGGCGGCTGTGCGTTGTCGATGCCCGCGCCGGTGTCGCGCACGTCGATGATCAGGTTCTGGCTTTCGCGGCGCGCGCCGACGGTGATCTCACCGCCTTCCACCTTGGGTTCGAGGCCGTGCCGAATGGCGTTTTCGACCAGCGGCTGCAGCAGCAGCGGCGGCACCGGCACGTCGCGCAGGTCGTCCGGCAGATCGAGCCGGTAGGCGAGCCGTGGGCCCATGCGCACCGACATCAGTTCGAGGTAGTCGCCCAGGCGCTGGAACTCGTTCGCCAGCGGATGCGTGAGCGCGCGCGAGCCGCTGAGCGTCACGCGCAGGTAGCTGTTGAGCCGGTCGAGCATGGCCACGGCGCGCGGCGGATCGGTGGCGATCAGGACGCGCAGGTTGGCCAGCGTGTTGAAGAGCATGTGAGGCTCGAGCTGCGTTTCGAGCAGCTTCAGCCTGGCGTCGGCGGCATCGCGTTCGGCGAGCGCGATCTGGCCTTCGAGGTATTTGGCCTTGCCGCGGCTGTAATAGAAGTAGCAGATCGCGACGGTGGCGACCAGCGTGATCAGCAGGGTCGAGGCGAACTTGTGCGGCGCGAAGGTCCAGAACTCCAGGTACGGCCGGTCGGTCCAGGCATCGCCGATCAGGTTGCCGCCCAGGAAGCCGGCCGCGACGCCCGAGAGGACCAGCAGGACGCCAGGCGCGCCGAGCGGCCATTTCTTCTCGCTGCGGCGGGTGAGCAGCATCCGGCCGATGTCGATCACGATCCAGATGATCATCCCGATCGACAGCGAATAGACGAATTGCGATCCCCAATCGCCGCGGCCCGAGATGGCCAGCGCGGCCGCGATGACGCTGGAGAACACGGCGGTCGTGATGCCGTGCCGCAGCAGATCCCTGAGATTCTCCGGTGTGAAGGTGCGCGCCAGCGCGTCGATCACCAGCGGTCTCCGCCGCGCAGCGCCTTGCGTTCGCGTTCGACCAGGCGGTCGTACAGGTTGCCGCCCGGGGCGACGAAGAAGACCACCGCGCCGTGGATCAGGAGCCCCAGGCCCCAGCCGAGCAGCGGGTACATGGCCCAGCCCTGTCCGCGCGAGGTGGCCAGCAGCACCAGGAACAGGTTGACCAGCACATAGACGGTGGCGTGGATGTACCAGCCCATCTTGGCGCCGGCGCGGCGGCGGGCGCGCCGCTCGATCGGGTCGTGGCGGGGACGGGAGTTGGTGTCGGGAGCGTCGTCGTTCATGGTGTCGCCTCTTGGAGGGGTAGGAGATTCTTGCGGAAGAATGCAGCCACGTCGCGAGCCATCGATCCTAGGCGCGAGCGGCCGGCAGTTCGGCCTGCGCACGGTCTTCGCGGATCGCGAGCGTCCACATCCGCAGCGCCCGCGCCGAGAAGATGCCGCTGAAGCCGCCGAAGAGCGCGCTGATGCCGAGGGCGAAGCCCAGCTGGTGCTTGAGCTCGGGATGCATTACGAGCAGCACGCCCACCACGTACTTGGTGAAGAAGATGCCCATCATCAGCACCAGCGGCACCGCGCTGCCGGCGACCTGGAACTTGCGTGTCGCGGTGTCGTAGCGCGTGCCGGCGGCCAACGGCCTCTGCAGCACCGTCCAGAGCATCAGCGCGGCCGCTGCAGCCCAGGCCATGAGCGCCATCGGCGAATCGCCGAAGGCCGACAGGACGCCGTAGATCGACAGGCCGGTCATGGCGATCGGCATCACGGTCACGCGGGTCAGGCTCACGCTGCCGGCGAGCAGCTGCTTGGCGCCCAGCCACACGAGCGCGGCGAAGAGCACGAACACCCAGCGGGGGGTGTGGGCGAGGATCTGGGTCAGCATCAGCATGTCGTTTCTCCAGGAAGCGGGTTGGAAAGAAGGGTGGGAACGGAATCGATGGGTGCACTGTGCAGGCCGGTCCCGGCGCCCGCCACGCGCTTGCGACGAACTGCACGGGAGCGGCGCGAGTTGCAATCGGTCGTCGCCAGATGCAGTACGCAACGCCGGCTTTACCGCGGCTTTACGGTTCGTAAGGGCAGGGCGCTACGATTCGGCGCTCCACTATGGGCTGCCTCCGTACTGCCCTTCCCGTCCGATGTCTTCTCCCATCCCCGAGCCTCCCGATGCCCCTCCCGCCGGCCAACCGGCGCCCCGGCCGCCCTCTCGGCGCCGGCGCTGGCTGGGCACCATGGCGGCGCTGCTGCTGGTGCTGGCATTGGGGGGAGGCGCCTGGTACCTGATCAAGCGTTCGGGCGAACCCGCCGCCGGGCGTGGCGCCTTCGGCGGCGCGAGTTCGACCGTCGGCCATGCGGCCGCGCGGCGTACCGAGCTGCCGGTGACCATCGAAGCGCTGGGCACCGTGACGCCGCTGGCGACCATCACGCTCAAGCCGCAGGTCGGCGGCGTGCTCACCGATGTTCTCTATACCGAGGGCCAGACGGTGACCAAGGGCCAGCTGCTCGCGCGCATCGATCCGCGCCCCTACGAGCAGGCGCTGATGCAGGCCCAGGGCACGCGCGTGCGCGACGAGGCGCAGCTCGAAGCCGCCCGCGTGACGCTGGCGCGCTTCCGTACGCTGCTCGGCCAGGACTCGATCGCGCGGCAGGACGTCGATACCCAGGCCGCGCTGGTCAAGCAGCTCGAAGGCACGGTGATCACCGACCGGGCGTCCGAGGCGGCTGCCAGGCTCAACCTCGAGTACACGCGCATCACCGCGCCGGTGGCCGGGCGCATCGGCCTGCGCACCGTCGACCCGGGCAACACGGTCACGGCCAATGCCTCGACCGGCATCGCCGTGATCACCCAGATGAACCCGATCGACGTGCAGTTCGCGGTGCCGCAGGACCGCCTGCCCGACATCCAGGCCCAGCTCGCCAAGGGCGTGCCGCTGGTGGTCAAGGCGCTCGACCGCACGCGCAGCACGACGCTGGACACCGGCACCTTCTCCACGCTCGACAACGTGGTCGACACCAGCACCGGCACCGTGAAGGGGAAGGCGCGCTTCGGCAATGCCGAAGTCACGCTGTTCCCGAGCCAGTTCGTCAACATCCAGATGGTCCTGCGCACCGTGAACGCGATCGTGGTGCCGGTGACCGCGGTGCGCACCGGCCCCAACGGCAACTACGTCTACGTGATCAACGAAGACCGCACGGTCGCGATGCGCACCGTCAAGCGCGGCGAGTCCACGGTCGACGTGGTGGCGATCATCGACGGCCTCCGGGTCGGCGAGAACGTCGTGACCGAAGGCGGCGACCGCATCAAGGACGGCGCTACCGTGCAGCTGCAGGGCGACAAGCCGATGGCCGCGCCGCGCCCCCGCGCCTCCGGTCCGCGCGGCGAAGGCCGGCGCCAGCGGCCGCCGCAGTGAGGGTGTCGGGATGAGCCCATCGCGCCCCTTCATCGAGCGGCCGGTGGCGACCGCGCTGCTGATGGTCGCGATCGTGCTCGCAGGCCTGGTGGGTTTCCGCTTCCTGCCGCTGGCCGCACTGCCGCAAGTCGACTACCCGACCATCCAGGTGCAGACGCTCTACCCGGGCGCCAGCCCCGAGGTGATGAGCCGCACCGTCACCGCGCCGCTGGAGCGCCAGTTCGGCCAGATGGCGGGGCTGGACCGCATGAGTTCCACCAGCTCGTCCGGCGTGTCGATCGTCACGCTGCAGTTCGCGCTCGACCAGACCCTCGACGTCGCCGAGCAGCAGGTGCAGGCCGCCATCAACGCCGGCGGTTCGCTGCTGCCGGCCGACCTGCCGGCGCCGCCGGTCTATGCCAAGGTCAACCCGGCCGACGCGCCCATTCTCACGATGGCCGTGAGCTCCGAAACCATGCCGCTGACCGAGGTGCAGAACCTCGTGAACACGCGGCTGGCGCAGAAGATCAGCCAGGTCGGCGGCGTCGGCCTGGTCTCGCTCTCGGGCGGGCAGCGGCCGGCGGTGCGCATCCAGGCCGACACCAACGCGCTGGCCTCGGTCGGCATCGGGCTGGACACGCTGCGCACCGCGATCGCGGCGGCCAACGCCAACAGCGCCAAGGGCAGCTTCGACGGGCCGAAGCGCGCCTACACCATCAACGCCAACGACCAGCTGGTGACCGCGGCCGACTACAAGAACCTGATCGTCGCCTGGAAGAACGGCGCGCCGGTGCGCATGACCGACGTCGCGCGCGTGATCGACGGCGCCGAGAACACCCAGCTCGGCGCCTGGGCCGCGCTGCGGGCCGACGCGAAGGCCGACAGCGACAGCGCGCCCGCGCTGTACCCCGCCATCATCCTCAACGTGCAGCGCCAGCCCGGCGCCAATGTGATCGGCACGGTCGACGCGATCAAGAAGCTGCTGCCCGACCTGGAGGCCTCGCTGCCCGGCTCGCTCAAGGTCGAGGTGCTGAGCGACCGCACCACCGGCATTCGCGCCTCGGTGCGCCACGTGCAGATCGAGCTTGCGCTGGCCGTCGTGCTGGTGGTGCTGGTGATCTTCTTCTTCCTGCACAGCCTGCGCGCGACCGTGATCGCCAGCATCGCGGTGCCGATCTCGCTGATCGGCACGCTGGGCATCATGTACCTGATGGGCTACAGCCTCAACAACCTGAGCCTGATGGCGCTGACCATCGCAACCGGCTTCGTGGTGGACGACGCGATCGTCATGATCGAGAACATCGCGCGCTACCTGGAGGAGGGCGATCCGCCCTTCAAGGCCGCTCTCAAGGGTGCGACGCAGATCGGCTTCACCATCATTTCGCTGACGGTGTCGCTGGTGGCGGTGCTGATCCCGCTGCTCTTCATGGGCGACGTGGTGGGGCGGCTGTTCCGCGAGTTCGCGGTCACGCTGGCGATCACCATCCTGATCTCGGCGGTGGTCTCGTTGACCCTGGTGCCGATGATGTCGGCGCGCTGGCTCAGGCCGCAGGCCGAAGAGGGCGGGCGCTTCGGCGCCGGCGTGCAGCGTTTCTTCGAACGCGTGATCGCGCGCTACGACATCTGGCTGCAATGGGTGCTGCGCCATCAGCCGGCGACGCTGGTGGTGGCGCTGCTGACGCTGGTGCTCACGGTTCTGCTCTACGTCGTCATCCCCAAGGGTCTGTTCCCGACGCAGGACACCGGGCAGCTGCAGGCGCGCATCGAGGCGGCGCAGGATGTCTCGTACACGCGCATGGCCGAGCTGCAGCAGGCCGCGGCCAATGCGATCCTGGCCGACCCCGAGGTACAGAGCGTCAGCTCGGTGGTCGGCGTTGACGCGGCCAACAACACGGCGATCAACACCGGCCGCATGCTGATCAACATGCGCGCCGATCGCGGCGACCAAGAGGAGACCATGCAGCGCCTGCGCGACCGGGTGCGTGCGGTGGCCGGCGTGACGCTCTACCTGCAGCCCACGCAGGACCTGACCATCGACGCCGAGACCGGCCCGACCGAGTTCCGCCTCTCGCTCGAAGGCGTGGACACCGCCACCGTGAACGGCTGGTCGCGCAAGCTCGTCGAGCGCCTGCGCACGGTGCCGCAGGTGCGCAACCCGACCACCGACGCGGGCGCGCAGGGCCTCGCGGCCTACGTGGACATCGACCGCAACACCGCCTCGCGGCTCTCGGTCACGGCGAGCTCGGTCGACGATGCGCTCTACAGCGCCTTCGGCCAGCGCATCGTCTCGACCATCTTCACCGAGACCAACCAGTACCGCGTGATCCTCGAGGCCCAGCGCGAGTCGCTGTCCTCGCCGCAGGGCCTGGGCAACCTGCAGCTGCGCACCGGCGCCGGCACGCCGACGCCGCTGTCGTCGCTGGCCACGGTGCGCGAGCAGCTCGCGCCGCTGGCGGTCACGCGCGTGGCGCAGTACCCGGCCGCGACCGTCGGTTTCGACACGGCGCCCGGCGTGGCGCTGGGCAAGTCGGTAGGCGCGATCCGTGCCGCGGCCAAGGACATCGCGCTGCCCGCCAGCGTCGGCATGACCTTCCTCGGCGCAGCCGGTGCCTACGAGAAATCGCTCACCAACCAGCTGTGGCTCATTCTTGCCGCGGTGGTGTGCGTGTACATCGTGCTGGGCGTGCTCTACGAGAGCTACATCCATCCGCTGACGATCCTGTCGACGCTGCCTTCGGCCGGCGTCGGCGCGCTGCTGGCGCTGATGGCGACGGGCAACGACCTCGGCGTGATCGGGATCATCGGGATCATTCTGCTGATCGGCATCGTGAAGAAGAACGCGATCATGATGATCGACTTCGCGATCGACGCCGAACGGCATGGAGGCAAGTCGGCGCAGGAGGCGATCCACCAAGCGGCGCTGCTGCGCTTCCGGCCCATCTTGATGACGACGCTGGCGGCTTTGTTCGCTGCGCTGCCGCTGATGTTCGGATGGGGCGAGGGGGCTGAGCTGCGGCGTCCTCTTGGCTTGGCGATCTTCGGCGGGCTGGTGGTGAGCCAAGTGCTGACGCTGTTCACGACGCCGGTGATCTATCTGGCGTTCGATCGGATGGGGCGGCGGTTTGGAGGGAAGCGTGATGCGGCGCGTTCCGCTTGATGCTTGGTCTTTGCTGAGGCCGGAGCCGGGAATTCGCCCCGGCGGGCGAGTCACTTTCTTTGTCTCGCCAAAGAAAGTAACCAAAGAAAGGCGACCCCACTGCGCGCGACCCCTGCGCTTCGCTTCGGGGCAACCTGCGGTGCTCGCTTTTCGGCGCGCGCAGAGGGGGTGGGAGCGGGATCGGGGAGCCTTCGCTTCGCTCGGCAGACCGAACACCCAACAGCCAAACCCAAAAACACAAGTACGCGCCATGGCGCGTTCTTGTCAAATCCCCTCTGTGCGTGCCGAGGAGCGCAGCTTCAGGCGGATAAAGGGCCGCGCGTGTTTGAGCGAAGCGAGTTTGCGCGGACCCCGC
>Ga0307515_10003071_pt1 | contig 35360 bp, 20 predicted proteins | sample 17_EM_MG_FD_194513 | JGI IMG/M metagenome (GOLD analysis project Ga0307515, IMG submission 194513) | Populus trichocarpa ectomycorrhiza microbial communities from riparian zone in the Pacific Northwest, United States - 17_EM | ecosystem: Host-associated > Plants > Roots > Unclassified | place... | reverse complement strand
AGAGCTCCCAGAGCGCGCCGCCGCGCGCGAGCACCGCCTCGCCGGGGCCCCAGGTCACGGGCGCGCCGTGGACGGCGACCTGCGTGCTGCCGAGGACGTAGAACGCGCCGTGCGTCAGGGGATCGGTGTCGTTGCAGTCGTTGCCGCCGTCCGCGATGCTGGGGACGCCGTCTCCATCGGAGTCGACGCCGGGGAGCGAGGCGGTGGTGCCGTCGCAGTTGAGGTCGAAGCCCTCGGGAAACTCGGCGGCCCCGGGGTGCGCGGCGAAGTTGTCGTCGTCGCAGTCGTTGCCACCGGCGGTGATCGCCTTGAAGCCATCGCAGTCGTTGTCGCCGGGATCGGCGGCGACGACGTCGGCGCTGGCGGAGGCCTCGCCGCCCGCCGCGTCGACCACAACAATGTGGATCGAGGTCGTGCCACAGCCCCACGGCCACGGGAATGTGAACGGCGGCTTGGTGATGACCACCGGCATCTCGCCGGCCTTGCCGCGAGAGACCTCGACCCGGCCGACCTTGAGGTTGTCGAAGGCGCTGGTGTCGAACGGCGAGCCGCTCAGCGCCGACGACGCGAGCGGCCCGATCTTCGGCGGCGTGTTGTCGATCCAGACGGCGGTCGCGCCGTCGACGTGGCTGCCGCTGCTCAGGTACGCGCGGGCGATCACGGTGTGCTTGCCATCATCGAAGCCACGGGTGTCCCAGCCGAGCTCGAACGGCGCGAAGTCGTCGGCGGAGACGCGCAGTCCGTCGAGGAACAGCTCGGACCGAACGACCTCGTAGCCCGCGCTGATCTCGAGCTTCGAGACCTGCGCGCCCCGGAGATACGCCCCGTCGTCGACGTCGGCGATGTGCACCGGGCTGGCCGGATCGCTACAGCCGGCCAGCGCGCCGGCGAACAGGACGAGCAGCGGCCCCAAGGCGCGCTTCGAAACCAAGCCTGAATGATTCACGACAGCCCCCTGAGACAAGGCGCGCACGCTAGCGTGCGTCACGCGGTCTCGCAATTGCTTCCCGTCTGGATCCGCGCTGTTGTGACAACTTTGCCAGGCGGGCGCCCGATCAGTTGTCGTCGTCCTCGGATTCGACCGAGTGTGCGACGTGCAGGCCGAGGGTGCGCATCCGGAGCCGCAGGGTCGTGCGCGAGATCCCGAGGAGCCTGGCCGCATCGCGATGAACGCCGCCGGTGCGCTGCAGGGCGCGCGTGATCAGCAGGCGATCGACCTCGCGGTGGGTCTCGGCGTGGGGCTCGCCGCACGAGTCGAGTCGGTCGTCGACGAACCGCTCGAGATCGAACCGCGCGGGCCGCGCGCCGCCATCGGCGGACTCGCCGGCCTCGGGGGCGAGCTCGGGCAGGAACATCGAGTGCAACACGGTGCCGCTCGCGTTGAGTAGCCCGCGGCGGAGCACGCTCTGCAGCTCGCGCACGTTGCCCGGCCACGGGTGGGCCATGAGCCGCGCGAGCGCATCGGGCGCGACCTCGCGGACCTCGCGGCCGAGCTGCCGGCTGAACCGGTGCACGTAGTGCTGGACGAGCCGGGGCAGGTCGCCCGGGCGCTCGCGCAGCGGCGGCAGGTGGATCGTGAACACGCCGAGCCGGTAGTACAGGTCGGCGCGGAACCGGTCGGCGGCCGACGGCGCGCGCAGGTCGCGGTTGGTCGCGGCGATGATGCGGACGTCGGTGTGGATCGTGTCGCTGCCGCCGACGCGCTCGAACCGCTGCTCCTGGAGCAGCCGCAACAGCTTGGGCTGGAGCGCCACGGGCATCTCGCCGATCTCGTCGAGGAAGATCGTCCCGCCGTGGCATTGCTCGAACTTGCCGATCCGGCGGCGGTCCGCCCCTGTGAACGCGCCCTTCTCGTGGCCGAACAGCTCGCTCTCGAGCAGCGGCTCGGGGATCGCCGCGCAGTTGAGCGCGAGGAACGGCAGGCCGGCCCGCGCGCTGTGCTGGTAGATCGCGCGCGCGACCAGCTCCTTGCCGGTGCCGCTCTCGCCGGTGATCAGCACCGGGACGTCCTGCGCGGCGACCCGGCCGATCGCCTTGTAGATCTCGAGCATCGCGGGCGACGTGCCCAGCAGCGCGCCCTCGGCCGGCGGGTCGACGACCGGCAGCGGTGCGCGGGCCCGCGTCACCTTCAGCGCACCCTCCACGGCGCGGCGCAGCGCCGCGAGGTCGAGCGGCTTGTAGAGATAGTCGTAGGCGCCGCGCTTCATCGCCTCGATCGCGGTGTCGGCCATCGCCGAGGTGGTGATGAAGATGACGGGGGCCCCGGCGTCGATCGCGCGCAGCTGGTGATAGACCTCGAGCCCGGACTGGTCGGGCAGCATGACGTCGAGCAGCACCACCTCGGGCCGCGCGCTGCGCATCGCCTGGATCCCGGCGCGGCCGGTGCCGGCGACCGCGACGGCATGGCCGGGCGCCGGAAACGCGTGCCGGACCTGCTCGGGCACGAGCACGGTGTCGTCATCGATCAGCAATACAGACGCCGCGAGAGCGGACATGAGCTCCTCCTGGATCGCCGGGCACGGCCGGTCACGCGGCCACCTGCGAACGGCGTGCCGGTGTGCGGCTTTCGCGCGGCGGCGCCGCCATGCCAGACTCGGTCGCGGTGGCCCACCTCCTGCTGATCGACGACGACACGGCGGTGGTGCCGCACCAGATCCAGCACGTGTTCGCCGACGACAAGCTCGTGGTCGCGGCGACCGGCGCGGCGGGGATCGAGCACGTCCGCCGCGATCCGCCCGACGCGGTCCTGCTCGATCTGCGCCTGCCCGACGCGTCGGGGCTCGAGGTCTACAGCGCGATCCGCGCGCTCGATGCCCGGATCCCGGTCATCTTCATCACCACGGCGAAGCACGCCGACACCGCGATCGAGGCGATGAAGCGCGGCGCCTACGATTACCTGTACAAGCCGCTCGACTTCGATCAGGTGCACCGCGTCGTGCACCAGGCGCTCGAGGTCTCGCGGCTGCGCGCCCCGGTGGCGATCGCGCCCGACGAGCCCGGCGACAGCGCCATCGTCGGCACCTCGCAGGCGATGCTCGAGGTGTTCAAGGCGATCGGCCGGGTCGCGGCGCACGACGTGACGGTGCTGATCACCGGCGAGAGCGGCACCGGCAAGGAGCTGGTGGCGCGCGCGATCTACCAGCACAGCGCGCGGGCGAGCCTGCCGTTCCTCGCGCTCAACTGCGCGGCGATCCCCGAGCCGCTGCTCGAGAGCGAGCTGTTCGGCCACGAGAAGGGCGCGTTCACCGGGGCGGACCGCCGCCGGATCGGCAAGTTCGAGCAGTGCCACGGCGGGACGATCCTGCTCGACGAGATCGGCGACATGCCGGCGGCGCTGCAGGCGAAGATCCTCCGCGTCCTGCAGGATCAGGCGTTCGAGCGGGTCGGCGGCAACGAGACGATCCGGACCGACGTGCGCGTGATCGCGGCGACGCACCGCGACCTCGGGACCCATCCGGGCTTCCGCGCCGATCTCTACTACCGGCTGTCGGTGTTCGGGATCCACCTGCCGCCGCTGCGCGAGCGCCCGGGTGACATCCCGGTGCTCGCCGCGCATTTCCTCCGGCGGTTCGGCCGCGAGCTCGGCCGCGACGTCGCGCAGCTTGCCCCGGCGACCCTCGCGCGCCTCACCGAGCACGCGTGGCCGGGCAACATCCGCGAGCTGCAGAGCGTGCTGCGCCGCGCGCTGCTCCAGGCGAGCGGCGCGGTGCTGCTCCCCGACTTCCTGCCTCCGCTGGCGGCGGCGGCGGCGCCGGCCGCGGCGGGCCCCGAGCTCGACATCGTCGGGTTCATCCGCGGTCGGCTCGCGCGCGAGACCACGGAGCTGTCCGCCGAGACCCATCGCGAGATCGACCGCGTGCTGCTCGCGCTCGTCCTCGACCACACGCGTGGCAGCCTCCGCGAGGCGGCGCGGGTCCTGGGGATCTCGCGCCAGACCCTGCGCGGCCGGCTCCGGGCGGTCGGGTTGAGTGTGACGCACACCATCGAGCTCGAGGATGCGGATTGACCCACCCGGCCAGGAACTTGACCACCGCGGCCAGACCGCCACCGTTGCCCCGTGGGCGGTGGCGCACGGCACGCCGCTGGCAGGCGACTCGGTCCGGAGGACCATCAGCCGATGACGTCGGAGGCGCTCGAGACACTCTGGGAGGACGCCGAGCACATCCTGTGGCGGCAGGCCGGGACGCTGATCCTCGCGCCGTCCTCCCCGCAGCCGAGCCAGTCCGCCATCGCGCAGCTCGAGCGCACGTTCGCGCTGCGCGACCAGCTCGACGCGGCGTGGGCGCTGCGGCCGCGCGAGCTGGTGCGCCGCGACGGTCGCCAGAACCTGGTGTTCGACGATCCGGGCGGTGACATCCTCGCGCGCCACACCGGGCGGCCGTGGCCGCTCGACCAGTTCCTGCGGGTCGCCGTCCGGCTCGCCGCGGCCGTGCGTCAGCTGCACGAGCGCCGGATCCTCCACAAGGACATCAAGCCGAGCAACCTGATCGTCGAGCTGGCGACCGGCGCGGTGCGGCTCGGCGGCTTCGGCATCGCGGCGCGCGCCGCGAGCGAGCCACCGCCGTCGGAGATCGTCGGCACGCTCGCGTACATGGCGCCCGAGCAGACCGGCCGGGTCAACCGCCCGGTCGACGCGCGCAGCGACCTGTACGCCGTGGGCGTCACGCTCTACGAGCTGCTCGACGGTGGGCTGCCGTTCGCCGCGACCACGCCGATCGAGTGGATCCACAGCCACGTCGCGCGGCCGGCGCCGCCGCTCGGCGGCAGCGTGCCCCCGCAGGTCGCGGCGATCGTCGCCAGGCTGCTCGCCAAGACCCCCGACGATCGCTACCAGACCGCCGCGGCGCTCGAGCACGACCTCCAGCGCTGCCTGGCCGACCTGGTCGCGACCGGCGGCATCGAGGTCCGGCCGCTCGCGACGCGCGACCGCTCGCACCGCCTGCTGATCGCCGAGCGGCTGTACGGTCGCAGCGAGGCCAGCCGCGCGCTCGCGGCGTCGTTCGAGCGGGTCGCTGCCGGCGCGACCGAGCTCGTGCTGGTGTCCGGCTACTCGGGCATCGGCAAGACCGCGCTGGTCGCCGAGCTGATGCGGTCGATCGCCGGCGCGCCGGTCCGCCTGGCGCGCGGCAAGTTCGATCAGTACAAGCGCGATATCCCGTACGCCACGCTCGCCGAGGCACTGCAGGGCCTGGTGCGCGAGATCCTGCGCGAGAGCGACGCCAGCGTGATCCGGTGGCGCGCAGCGCTGCAGGACGCGATCGGCGGCAACGGCGCCTTGATCACGAGCCTGGTGCCCGAGCTCGGGGTGCTGATCGGCCCGCAGCCCGCGGTGCCCGAGGTCTCGATCGAGGAGGCCAAGCACCGCTTCCAGCTGCTGGTCCAGCGCGTGCTGTCGGTGTTCGCGCGGCCCGAGCACCCGCTGGTGCTGTTCCTCGACGACCTCCAGTGGGTCGACCGCGCCACGCTCGACCTCGCGCGCTACCTGATCGACACCGGGGCGCGCCACCTGCTGCTGCTCGGCGCGTACCGCGACAACGAGGTGCCGGCGGCGCATCCGCTGCTGCGCACCGTCGACGATATCCGCAAGTCTGGCGCGGCGGTGCACACCATCGTGCTCGGCGCGCTCCCGGTCGCCGAGGTCGCCGCGTTCATCGCCGACGCGCTGCCCGACGCGCCCGGCCGGGTCGCGCCGCTCGCCCAGCTGGTCCACGACAAGACCGGCGGCAACCCGTTCTTCGTGATCCAGTTCCTGCTCGCGCTGCGCGACGACGGCCTGCTCGGGTTCGACGACGCCGCCGCGGCCTGGCACTGGGACCTGTCGCGCATCGTCGCGCGCGGCTTCACCGACAACCTCGCCGACTTCATGGTCGCCAAGATCAGCCGGCTGTCGGTCGCGACCCGCGACGTGCTGAAGCAGTTCGCGTGCCTGGGCCGCACCGCGCCGCTGCCGCTCCTGGCCGCGCTGGCTGGCCAGTCCGAGTCCGCGCTCGACGCCGTGCTGTGGGACGCGGTCCACGCCGGGCTCGTCGTCCAGGCCGGCGGCGGCTACGCGTTCCCGCACGATCGCGTGCAGGAGGCGAGCTACGCGCTCACCACCGAGGCCGAGCGCAGCCACATCCACCTGCGGATCGCCAAGCTGCTGGTCGCGCTCGATCCGGCGCGCCGCGACGATCAGATGTTCGAGATCGCGAACCACTTCAACCAGGCCGCCGCGGCGATCCGGTCGCCGGACGAGCGCCGCGAGGTGGCCGAGCTCGACCTCGCAGCGTCGCGCCGCGCGGCGGCCGCGATCGCGTTCGAGTCCGCCGCGCGCTACGCGGTGGCCGGGCTCGAGGTCCTGGGCGACGCTGCGTGGACCCAGGCGCCGGAGCTCGCATTTGCGCTCACGCTGCAGCGCGCGAACTGCGAGTACCTGATCGGCGAGCTCGCGACCGCCGCCGACCGGCTCGTCGAGCTGTCGCGGCGCCCGGCGACGCTGCCCGAGCACTGCCAGGTCGCGTGCCTGCGCGCGGCGGTGCACCTCACGCGCAACGAGACCGACGAGGCGATCGCGATCTGCCTCGACCAGCTGCGGGTGTTCGGCATCGACTGGCAGCCCCGGCCGTCCGACGCCACGATCCGCGCCGAGTACGAGCTGCTGTGCAGCCGGTTGCCCGAGGGCGGGCCCGAGCGCCTGGCCGAGCTGCCGATGATGACCGATCCGAGCTGGCGGGCCTGCATGGACGTGCTGCTCGCGCTCGAGCCGGTCGCGGTGTTCGTCGACAAGGGCCTGCACGATCTCGGGGTGATGCGGATGGCCAACCTCAGCATCGAGCACGGCAACTGCGACGCCTCGCCGCTGGGGTTCTCGGAGCTGTCGATGGTGATGTGGTCGCGGTTCGACGAGCGCCGGCTGGGGTTCCGGTTCGGCGAGCTCGGCCGCGAGCTGGTCGAGCGCCGGGGCCTGTTGCGGTTCAGCGGCCGCGTGTTCACGGTCGTCGGTCACCACATCCTGCCGTGGATCGGCCCGACCGGCGCCGCGCTCGCGCTGATGCGCCGTGCGCTCGCGATCGCCACCGAGTCCGGAGACCTGGTGTTTCGCCAGTACTGCATGGTGCACATCCCCGCGCTGGGGCTCGCGGCGGGCGAGCCGCTCGACGACATCCAGCGCGAGCTCGAGCTGTCGCTCGCGTTCGCCCGCAAGTCCGGGTTCGAGCTGATCGTGCAGTGCCTGGTCGGCCTCGTGGTCGTGGTCGAGGCGCTGCGCGGCGTGTCGCCGGGCACGGTGGTCGACGAGACCGTGTTCCACGAGCCCAGAGGCGTGCTCGGGATCGCCGCCTACTTCTACTGGGTCCGCCAGGTCCAGGCCCGGGTGTACGAGGGCGAGTTCGCCGCGGCGGTGCGCGCGGTCGAGCGCGCGGTCCCGCTGATGTGGACGGCGTCGAGCTTCTTCGAGCGCGCGGAGTTCGTGTTCTACGCCGCGCTCGCCCACGCCGGCGTCGGTGATCGCGCGGCGGCGGCGGCGCTCCACGCCGAGCTCGTCGCGTGGGCCGCCGACGGCCCGGAAGTCTTCACCAGCCGCGCCCGGCTGGTCGGCGCCGAGCTCGCGCGCCTCGCCGGCGAGCCGCTCGAGGCCGAGCTCGGCTACGAGGCCGCGCTCGACGCGACCCGGACCTACGGGCTGGTCCAGGAGGAGGGGCTCGCGCACGAGATCGCGGCGCGGTTCTACGACGCCCGCGGGCTGCGGACCAGCGCCCAGGCGTTCCGCGCCAACGCCCGCGCCTGCTACGAGCGCTGGGGCGCATACGGCAAGGTCCGCCAGCTCGACCGCAGCCACCGCGGGCTGTCGCCGGCGACCAGCCCGGTCGGTCCTGCGCGCCAGCTCGACGTCGCGACCGTGCTCGAGATCTCGCACGCGGTGTCGAGCGAGATCGTGCTCGAGCGCCTGGTCGAGCGCCTGATGGCGATCGCGATCCAGCACGCCGGCGCCGTGCGCGGGCTCCTGATCACGCCCACCCGCGGCGGGCTGCGCATCGAGGCCGCCGCGCTCGCCGAGGAGCGCGAGGTCTCGGTCCGCGCCGTCGCCCGCCCCGTCGATCCGAGCGCCGTGCCCGAGTCGATGCTGCACTACGTGGTGCGCACCCAGCAGATCGTCAACCTCGACGACGCGTCGAAGCCCAACGCGTTCGCGTCCGACGCCTACTTCGCCACCCACCGTGCGCGCTCCGTGCTGTGCTTCCCGGTGGTCCGCCACGGCGAGCTCGCCGCGGTGCTCTACCTCGAGAACGATCTGACCTCGCACGCGTTCACCCCCGACCGCATCGCGCTGCTCCGGGTGCTCGCGTCGCAGGCGGCGATCTCGCTCGACAACGCGCGGCTGTACAACGAGATGAAGCGCGCCGAGCAGGCCGAGGCGCTCGCGCTCGCCAACGACCGGCTCGAGCGCGCGCTGCGCGGCTCGAACGTCGGGATCTGGGACTTCACCGTGTCCGGGGACGCCGGGGATGCGATCGAGCGGGCGCCGATGTACTCGGTCAACCTGTGGGAGTCGCTCGGCTACCCCCACGACGCCTCGGAGGCGGGGTTTCACGTCGAGCGCTGGCACGCCGACGACCGCGAGCGGCTGTTCCACGCCGCGGCCGCGGTGATGCGCGGCGAGCTCCGCGAGCTCGACATCGAGAGCCGCATGTTCCACCGCGACGGCTCGCTGCGCTGGCGGCTCAACCGCGGCATCGCCGAGTGCGACCCGCGCGGCGCGCCGATCCGGTTGATCGGGACCAGCATCGACATCACCGATCGCAAGCTGCTCGAGGAGGAGCTGCGCAGCGCCAAGGAGGACGCCGAGGCCGCGAGCAAGGCCAAGGACGACTTCCTCGCCAACGTCAGCCACGAGATCCGCACGCCGATGAACGCCGTGCTCGGCATGACCGAGCTGGTGCTCGAGACCGACGTGACGCCCGAGCAGGCGCAGTGGCTGCGGACGGTCAAGGCCGCCGCCGACAACCTGCTGGTGATCATCGACGACCTGCTCGACTTCTCCAAGATCGAGGCCGGCATGCTCGAGCTCCGGCTCACCGACTTCGCGCTGCGCGCCGAGCTCGACGACACGCTGCGCGCGCTGGCGCTCCGGGCGGCCCGCAAGGGGCTGCGGCTATCGCACCGCGTCGCCGCCGCGGTCCCCGATGCGCTGATCGGCGACATCGGGCGGCTGCGCCAGGTGCTGCTCAACCTCGTCGGCAACGCCGTCAAGTTCACCGCGGTCGGCGAGGTCGCGATCCACGTTGCGCTCGACCGCGTCGGGCCCGGCGACGCCGACATCGAGCTCGCGTTCGCCGTGCGCGACACCGGCATCGGCGTCCCCGCCGACAAGCAGGCGGTGATCTTCCAGGCGTTCGCGCAGCAGGACACGTCGACCACGCGGACCTACGGCGGTACCGGCCTCGGGCTCACCATCGCGGCGCGGCTCGCCGAGCTGATGGGCGGCGGGATCGCGATCGCCAGCGAGCCCGGGCGCGGCAGCACCTTCACGTTCACGGCGCGGTTCGCGCGCCAGCAGCCCGCGGTCCCGGCGTCCGCCGCGCCGGTGGCCGCGGGGCACCTGCCGAGCGCGCTGCGCGTGCTGATCGCCGAGGACAACGAGTTCAACCGCCAGCTGATCCGCGAGCTGCTGTTGCGGCGCGGGCACCAGCCGTGCGTCGCGACCAACGGGCTCGAGGCGCTGCGGCTGTTCGAGGCCGGCCCGTACGACCTGCTGATGCTCGACCTCCACATGCCGGGGCTCGATGGCTTCGAGGTCATCGCGCGGATCCGTGCGCACGAGCGCACCACCGGCGGGCGCCTGCCGGTGATCGCGCTGACCGCGCGGTCGCGCCAGGAGGATCGCGATCGCTGCGTCGCGGCCGGCATGGACGACTTCCTGGCCAAGCCGATCCACGCCGCGGCGCTGCGCGAGGCGATCGACCGCGTCGCCGCGCGGCGCGACGGGGCGCGGCTGATCGATCCCCGCGCGCTGCTCGCCGCGTGCGACGCCGATCCGCGGATCTTCGAGCGCATCCGCGACGCGCTGTGCGCTGCGATCCCCGGGGATCTGCGCGCGGCCGAGGCGTGCGCGGCCGCCGGCGACCTGCGGGCGCTGCGCGAGGTATCGCATCACCTCCATGGCATGGTCGGCGCGGCGTCGTCGGTGGTCGGCGAGCTCGCGTCGGAGCTCGAGGACGACGCCGCCCGCGGATCGCTCGACGCCGCCCGCGCGCGGCTGGCGCGGCTGAGCTCGCTCGCGACCCGGCTGATCGGCGAGCTCCGGCACGCCACGCTGCCCGACGCTCTGGCGGAGATCGCGCGATCCGGTCGCTGACCCGGTCCATCATGTCGCTGCGCCGATGGACAGTGATAGATTCTGAACAGGTCCACGGCGCGGTGCAGATCCCGAAAATCCGAGGGAGTAGCAACCCCGGCGGGTTCTCCGCACTTGCAGCTGCGGCGTCGGCCGCGCGCCCCGCGATAGCGCAGCACGTCATGCACGACGCGGAGGTCGCTGTGCATGAGGGGCGACATGTCGGCCACGTGAAAGCCGATCGCGCACGGGAATCGGGTGACATGACAACGCTGTCACGTACGCCGAGGTGGGAACCTCCGTCGCAGATCTTGTAATCGAGATCGCCTTCGTGCCGATGGCCGAGCCCCCTTGGATACGGAACACGTGATCAGGCGGGGCCCGACTACGGAACATCGCAATAATGTGGACACGGAGTGGGTGTCAGCATAATACCCCCGTTCAGCTTGCCGGCCTTGACATAATCAAGGCAGAATCCCGCGGGAATCCATACCTCCGTTCTCCGGACAGAAGGGCCAACGCATGAGATCCAATAGACTTCACGGCTGCCTGGTTGTCGCGGCTCTGCTTGCACCGACCGCAAGTGCCTCCGCCCAGGACCAGCCCAGCGACCCAAAAACTGACGGCAAGACCGCCCCCGCGACCGACGACAAGGCCGCTCCCGAGCGGGTCGCCCAGGCAGAGCCGGCAGCACCACCACCGCCGCCCGCTGCCGACCAGCCGGGCTCATCCGGACCAAGCACCCCGGGAGCGCGCATGGTCTCGGAGGATGAGCTGCGCAAGATGGTCGAGGAGCAGGTCTCGAAGATGAGACCCAAGGGTCCGGCCATCGAGTTCTCGGGCTACGCCCGCGCTGGCGTTGGCCTGAACATCAAGGGCGGCAAGGAGGTCTGCTTCGTCCTCAACGGCGCCGATGCGAAGTGGCGCCTCGGAAACGAGTGCGACTACGTCATCGAGCCGCAGTTCACGGGCAAGCTCGTCCAGCGCGACGACGGATCGAACTGGGGCGTCGTGGTGATGCCCGGCCTCTACCGAACCTGGGATAGCCCCGGCCCGGCGTTCAACGACGTGCCGAGCGTGTTCCGGCAGATCTACTTCTACGGCGAGAACATCCCCGAGCTCCTGCACGGCAGGGTGTGGGGCGGGCGCCGCTACTACGACCGTCTGCACCTCGACATCAACGATCAGTTTCTCGAGATCCATGACAGTGACGGCGCGGGCCTCGAGGACATGAAGGTCGGGCCGGGCAAGCTGTCGATCGCGTTCCTCATGAACCCGAACAGCGAAGCGAACCCGGTACCCAATCCGACCCCGATGGGCGCGGCGCTCCCGTCCAGAAACTTTGCCCCGTTCTCGCTGGCCGCCCGGTTCACCGACATCCCCACGGTCCCGGAGGGCGCCCTGCAGCTCTGGGCAGCGGTGGACCCCAGCTCGACCAGTCCGGACGTGAAGCCCGGCGAAACCGGCGTCGCCGTCCCGAAGCCCGACACCCACGTCCGGGTCGGCGTCTATCACACGCTCGGCAAGGTCCTCGGCGGCTCGAATCTCGTCGGCGCCAAGGCGGATTTCTTCGGGTCGAACGAATTGATCTGGCGCCTCGTCACGCAGCAGCAGATGCAGTTCAACAACGGGCACACGGGCCTCGACGTCATCGCCGAGTTCCGCTCCGACCGGATCAAGGACGCCAGCGACAATACCGCGACGAACAACTGGCTATCGGTCGGCGGTCGCATCGACCACCAGATCGCCGGGCCGTTCCGCTTCCTGTTCGAGGCGGGCATCGACCACGTCTTCGCGGCCGCGGGCGGCAACCCGAACCTGATCAAGATCACCCCGTGTCTTGCGATCAACGCAGGCGACGGGCCCGGGGCCCGGCCGACGGTCCGTCTGTTCTACACGCACGGCATCTGGAACAGCGCGGCCCAGGCACCGGGCCTCGGCGTGTACACCGGCGGCACGAGCGGAAACGGGTTGCAACAGGTCTACGGCGACGCGACCAACGGTGGCTCGTTCGGTCTCCAGGCCGAGGCGTGGTGGTGAGCGGCCTCTGGCACCATGACCAGTAAAACGGTCTGTGCTTCCCCGCGTTGCCCCCCGCGTTTCCGGAATCCCAAAACACCCCTTGACGCCGCCCTGCCCAGGGTGGCAACGTCCGCTCTGTGAGAGCGCTCCCACGCCAAGTAGCGTGGGGGATTGAAAGCGAAGGAATCGTCATGCGCGTACCGAGATGGCATGTTGCAGTCGCCGGATGGCTACTGACCGTCGCCGTTGTCTTTGCGGGCGCCAGTTGTGCCAAGTCCAAGCCCGAACCTGCGCCCGACAAGGGCGCTGACAAGCCGGTCCAGGCGGAGAAGACCGTGGCCGGTGCTGACCCGGCGGCTGGCAAGACGGCGGCCCCACCCGCCGAGAAGATCAAGCTTGCGATCAACGACTTTGGCGTGTTCGGCTACAAGCCGCTGTATGCCGAATACCAGCAGTCGCACCCGAACATCGAGATCGTCGAGAGCGTCAACGAGTACAACAGCCACCACACCAACCTGATCAACCACCTCGCTGCCGGCAGCGGCGCCGCTGACATCGAGGCGGTCGACGAGGGCTTCATGGCCCAGCTCAAGTCGCGGCCCGAGCAGTTCGTCAACCTGCTCGACTATGGCGCGGGCGAGCGCGAGAAAGACTACGCCGCGTTCAAGTGGCAGGCCTCGCTGTCGGCCGACGCCAAGAAGCAGATCGGTCTGGGCACCGACGTCGGTGGTCTCGCGATGTGCTACCGCGTCGACGTGTTCGCAAAGGCCAAGCTGCCGACCGACCCGGCTGCGGTCAGCGCACTGTGGCCGACCTGGGAGAAGTACGTCGAGACCGGCATCAAGTTCAAGGCCGCCAAGACCGGCGCGGCGTTTTTCGACTCCGCGACGAATCTCTACAACGGCCAGGTATTCCAGCTCGACAAGAGTTATTACGAGCCGGGCACAAACACGGTCATCGTGGACAAGAATCCAGCCATCAAGGCGGCCTGGGATCTCACCATGAAGGCGATCGACCAGGGGCTGTCCGCCAAGCTGGTCGCCTGGCAACCCGACTGGGTGACCGCGTTCCAGAAAGGAACGTTCGCCACGATCACGTGTCCAGCCTGGATGCAGGGATACATCAAGGAAAACGCGCCTGGCACGGCCGGAAAGTGGAACATCGCGGCGGTCCCTGGCGCCGCCGGCAACTGGGGCGGCTCGTGGCTCACGATCCCGGCGCAGAGCAAGCACCCCAAGGAAGCCTACGAGCTGGCCGCGTTCTTGACTGCGCCCGCCCAGCAGGTGCGCGTGTTCAAGGAGGTCGGCAACTTCCCATCGGCGATCCCGGCGATGCACGATCCCAGCGTCGAGGGCTTCAAGAATCCGTTCTTCAACGACGCGCAGACCGGCAAGATCTTCGGCGAGTCGGCTGTCAACCTCAAGCCGCAGTACCAGGGCGAGAAGCACGGCCCGATCCGCAAGGCGATCGAAGACGGCATCACGCGCGTCGAGCAGGGCCGCCAGAAGTCGGCCGAGTCGTTCGCGCAGGCGGTCAAGGACGCCTTCCGAGCCGCCCGTTGAACCCCGGAGGGGAGGACGCGGCATGAACAGTCCGGCAGACTTCGCCGCGCTGTCTCCGTCGCCCCTTGGCCCGGCGCTCCGGCCGAGGCTGCCGGGCATCGCGAAGCGCGCGCTGCGCTGGGTCGACGCCGCGATCGCTCCCTACCTCTACATCGCACCGTTCTTCTTGCTGTTCATCGGGTTCGGCCTGTTTCCGATCCTCTACACCGGCTACGTCTCGCTCACCGATCGCGACCTGCTGCGCCCCGGCGCCGAGACCTACATCGGCCTGGCGAACTTCCGCGAGCTCGTCGGCGACGACTACTTCTGGAACTCGGTCAAGAACACGTTCTTGCTGATGGTGATGTGCTCGGTGCCGCAGCTGGTGCTCGCGCTGATCCTGGCGCACCTGCTCACCTCCATCCGGCGGTTGCGCACGCTCCTCCGCATGGGTGTGCTGCTGCCCAACGTGACGTCGATCGTCGCGGTCGCGCTGGTGTTCGGCCAGATCTACAGCCGTGACTTCGGCGTGGTCAACTGGGTCCTCGGGGTGCTCGGCGTCGATCCGATTCACTGGCAGGCCGGCGACTGGACGTCGCGGCTGGCGATCGCGTCGATGGTGGTGTGGAGATGGACTGGCTACAACGCGCTGATCTACCTCGGCGCGATGCAGGCGATCCCGAAGGAGCAGTTCGAGGCGGCCGCGCTGGACCGCGCTGGCACGTGGCGCCAGCTGTGGCACATCACGCTGCCCGCGCTGCGGCCGACCATCGCGTTCACCGCGCTGATCTCGCTGATCGGCCAGATGCAGCTGTTCTCCGAGCCGCTGCTGTTCGACGCTTCACCGGGTAGCGTGAGCGGTGGCTCGGCCCGCCAGTTCCAGACCATGACGCTGTTCATGTACGAGGAGGGGTTCCGGCTCGGCCACCTCGGCTACGGCGCGGCGGTCGCCTGGATCGTGCTGCTCCTGACCTTCGTGGTCGCCGCGTTTGCCTACGCGATGACGCGACGCGGTATGCGGGCCGCGGGGGCCGTATGACCGGGGCCGCGGGCACGCTGGTCGGGCGGCGGCGCGCCCGCATCGCATGGACGGGCCCGGCCGGCGAGTCGAGCGGCATCTTCACGCGCTACCCGTTCCTGATCGTCGTGCTGCTGCTGTCCGCGTTCCCGGTCTACTGGACGTTCACGATCGCGTCGCAGACCAACGAAGCGATCGGCCAGACACCGCCGCCGTTTCTGCCGGGCGGTAACTTTCTGGCCAACGCCCGGCGCGTGTTCGACACCGTCGAGTTCGCCAAGGCGCTGCTGCACTCGTTCGTCGTCGCCGGCGCGATCACCACCAGCACGCTGCTGTTCTGCTCGATGGCCGGTTTCGCGTTCGCCAAGCTGCGGTTCCGCGGCCGCAACGCCCTGGTGCTCATCGTCCTCGTGACGATGATGTGGCCGGTGCAGCTGGGTGTGATTCCGCTCTACATCGAGATGCAGGCGCTCGGCTGGGCGCAGCACCTGGTCGCGGTGATCGCACCGACCGCGGTGACCGGCTTCGGCGTGATCTTGATGCGTCAGTACACGATCCAGGCCGTGCCCGACGAGCTGCTCGAGGCCGCCCGCATGGATGGCTGCACCAGCTTCGGCCTGTACTGGCACGTCGTGGTCCCGGCGCTGCGGCCGGCGATGGCGGTGCTCGGCCTGCTCACGTTCATGCAGGCCTGGAACGATTTCATGTGGCCGCTGATCGTGCTGAGCCCGCAGAACCCGACGGTTCAGGTGGCGCTCAGCACGCTGGCGGCCGGACACTACATGGACTACACGCTTGTTCTTGCCGGGACAGCGATGGCGACCCTGCCGGTCCTCATCGTGTTCGCCGTATTTGGGCGGCGAATCATCGGCGGGATCATGGAAGGTGCGGTGAAAGGATGACGCTCAGCTCGATTCGACTCATGGGCGAGGACGCACGGCCCGTCGTGCTCGCTGACGAACCAGCAGATCCCGAGGTCCTGGCGGCGCGGGCCGCCGCAGAGCTCCCCCCGCGGTTCGTGTGGGGGGCCGCGACCTCGGCCTATCAGATCGAAGGCGCGGTGGCTGCCGACGGCCGCGGCCCGTCGATCTGGGACACGTTCGCGAGCACGCCCGGCAAGACGTGGCGCGGCGAGTCCGGCGATCCAGCGTGCGGTCACTACCACCGCTACGTAGAAGACGTGCGGCTGATGGCCGACGTCGGCCTGGACGCGTACCGGTTCTCGATCGCGTGGCCGCGCATCCAGCCGACCGGCGCCGGGCCGGCAAATCCGGCCGGGATCGCGTTCTACGATCGCCTGGTCGACGAGCTTCTGGCCGCCGGTATCGACCCGTGGCCGACGCTGTACCACTGGGACCTGCCGCAGACGCTGCAGGATCGCGGCGGTTGGGCGGAGCGCGACACCGCCTACCGGTTCGCCGATTACGCGGCGCTGGTCGCCGATGCGCTGGCCGATCGCGTGCGGCACTGGTCGACCTTGAACGAGCCGTGGTGCGCCGCGTTCGAGGGCAACATGACGGGGCGGCACGCGCCGGGCATCCAGAGCCCGGTGACCACGGTGCGCGTCGTGCATCACCTGCTGGTCGGTCACGGCCTGGCGGTCGCGGCGCTGCGGTCGCGCGGTGAGGCCGAGGTCGGCATCAGCTTGAACCTCATCCCCGCCGAGCCGGCGGACGATTCGCCCGCGGCGGCCGACGCGGCGCGCCTGGTCGACGGTCAGCAGATCCGGTTGTGGCTCGACGCGGTGCTCCGCGGCCGCTACCCCGACGACGTGATCGGTGACTTCGCGCGGGCCGGTGCGGAGCTGCCGATCATCAGCGATGACGCCAAGCTGATCGCCGCACCGCTCGACTGGATCGGGATCAACTACTATGCGCCGCATATCGTCCTGCAGGGCACCGACCCGCGTCGGATGTCGCCGTTCATCCCCGGCGACGCGGTGCTCTCCGTGCGCTCGACCGAGGACGTCACTGCACTGGGCTGGCCGGTGCGGCCGCTGAGCTTCGCCGCGCTGCTGCGCCGGCTGCACCGCGACTACCCCGGCGTCCCGCTGTACGTGCACGAGAACGGGGCAGCGTTTCACGACGTGGTGTCGGCAGGCGGGGAGATCGACGACTCGGATCGCCGCCGCTACATCGCGCGCCACATCGACGTCGTGCGCGAGGCCGTGCTCGACGGCGTGGATGTCCGCGGGTACTTCGCCTGGTCGCTGCTGGACAACTACGAGTGGGCGGAAGGCTACCGGATGCGGTTCGGCATCGTGCACGTCGACTTCGCCACCCAGCGCCGTACGCTCAAGTCGAGCGGGAGGTGGTATTCGCAGCTGATCAAGGCGCATCGCCAGACGAGGGGGCCGTGAACCGCCCCGACGCGCCAGGTTCGCCGAACGGCGGGCCTCGCCGGTCGCCCACCCTGGAGGTCGTGGCCGAGCTGGCCGGGGTGTCGCGCGCGACCGTATCGCGCGTCGTCAACGGGTCGTCGAAGGTCTCGCCGGAAGTCCACGCCGCGGTGACCAAGGCGATCGGCGAGCTGGGCTATGTGCCCAACCGCGCGGCGCGCACGCTGGTCACCCGGCGCACCGACACCATCGCGCTGATCGTGCACGAGCCCATGGATACGGTGTTCGACGACCCGTTCTTCCCCCACGTGCTGCGCGGCGTGAACGCGGCGCTATCGAGCACCGACATGCAGCTGGTGCTGATCCATGCGCGCGGCGACCAGCAGCGCGAGCGCGCGCTGCGCTACGTGTGCAACGGGCACGTGGACGGCGCGCTGCTGATCTCGATGCACGGCGACGATCCGATGCCCGAGACGATCCGGGCGGCGGGGATCGCGATCGTCGCGATGGGGCGCCCGCCGTCGGGGCCGCGCGCCGACTATGTCGACGCCGACAACGCGGGCGGCGGCCGCGAGGCGGTGCGCCACCTGATCGCCACCGGGCGCCGCTGCCTGGCGACCGTGGCCGGTCCGCTCGACATGAGCGCCGGCGTCGACCGGTTGCGCGGATACGTCCAGGCGACCGGCACGGCGGGCATGCGCGCGGCGGCCAACCGCGTTGCGTACGGCGACTTCACCGAGGCAGCCGGCTACCACGGCATCAAGCAGTTGCTCGACAAGACACCGAAGATCGATGGCGTGTTCGTCGCCTCCGATCTGATGGGCATGGGGGCGCTGCGCGCGCTGCGCGAGCTCCGCCGGCGCGTGCCCGACGACGTCGCGATCATTGGCTTCGACGACGTGCCGCTCGCGCGGTACGCCGATCCGCCGCTGACCACGATCCGCCAGCCGGTCGAGCGGCTGGGGCAGGAGATGGTGCGGTTGCTGATGCACCGCCAGTCGGATCCCGACGGCGAGCTACAGACCGTCATCCTGCCGACCGAGCTGGTGGTCCGCTCGTCGGCGTGACCGGCCCACCGCGATGAGACATCGCGGGTCGATGCGGTGGATCGAGGGCGATGGGTGGCGATGGAGGTTGATGGGAGACCGGAGTCGCTGGACTGCTGAATCACCGGCAGTCGGTGCGCGCTTGGTCACAGAATTGAGATTCGCTTAAATTTCGCACGAGGGTTCGATTGCTTATGATCGATCCGGAGTGCCAAGTCGATTACACATTCGATCGGATCAGAATTTGGCGCATTGCGTAATTGGGTCGCGATCTGCCGGTTCAACTGCGCAGAATCGCGCCAAACGCGTTCGACCGACATCGCATGGTGTTGCATACATGCGTACGTGGAACTACAGATTCGATTGGGCCACTGTCGACCTGCCTCATTTTGCGGCAGTTCGCTCAACTGCAGAATGTTCAAGAAACGTCTTGCATTCATGGCGCTCGGGATCGAATGTCAGCTGCGCTCGAGTTTCGAGCCGATTTCGAACATGCGCCAAGCAACGTCGGCAACCAGGTGTCGATCGGTCGAAAACATCGCCCGCCGCATTTTTTTGTCCGTTGATGAGAGCGCTCTCATAGCGAACGCCCATGGGGCGCGGTCACCCGATTCGAGGTGACGTTCTGGACGCAAGCCGATCTGGCGCTGGCAAACGCAGAGTACGGCAGGTTGTTCCCCATTGATCACCTGACTCGCCTCTCGAAAGGAGACCCTTCATGATTCGGGCAATGACATGTGCGCGACGCACGCCGTGGCACGCCGCGGGGTTCGTGCTCGGCGCGGTGGCGTGCGCTGGTGTCGACACCACCGCCGACCACGCGGAGGTCGCAGTGTCCGGTAGTGGAGTCTCCGTCGATGTGGTCACGACGAATGTGTGGGCCGGCGGGTTCAACGGCGCCGTGCGGGTCACCAACAACGCATTCGCGTCGCCGATCACATCGTTCGAGGTTGTGTTCCGGCTGGGCGGCGCCGCGTCGATCTCGGGCACGCCATGGAATGGCAACATCTCGGCACCGGACGGAGCCGGTGCACGCACCGCGACCCAGCCGAGCTGGATGTCGTCCAGCCCGCTCGTGGCGGGGCAGACCTGGGACGTCGGGTTTCCCGGCAGCGGGGTATTCGTGAATTCGACGATCACGAGCGTTCGCGTCAACGGGCAGGCGATCACGATCGGCGGCGGCGGCGGCGGCGACACCACGCCGCCCACGGTGGCGCTGAGCGCATCGAGCGCCACCGTCACCACCGCGGGGACGCTGAGCTTGACCGCGACCGCGACCGACAACGTCAGGGTCGCCAGCGTCGAGTTCCGCGATGGCAACGTCGTGCTCGGTACGGACAGCTCGGCGCCGTTCACGGCGTCGGTCGCGCTGACCTCGGCGAACAACGGCACGCACAACTACACCGCGAGAGCGACGGACGGCGCCGGCAACGCGGCGACGTCGAACACGGTCCCCGTCACGGTCAACATTGCCGGCGGGAACGGCGGCGGCACCGGGTACAGCACGGCGTCCGGCAAGCTGTTCAAGGATGGCGCCGAGATCAAGCTGTTCGGCCTCAACTGGTTCGGGCTCGAGACCACGAACCACGTGCTCCACGGCCTGTGGACCGGGAGGCCGCTCGCCAACTTCCTCGCCGACATCAAGAGCAAGGGGTTCAACGCGCTGCGGTTGCCGGTCTCGCCCGAGACCATCAATCCGGGGTTCCCGATCACCGGCGGTCCTGGCATCGGCGAGGACTTCGCCGCGCTCAGCGGCAAGGACGGCCGGGTCGCCCTCGAGTACACCCTGGCCAAGACCCAGGCCGCGGGTGTGCTCGTGGTGATCGACTTTCACACCTGCAATCCGACGCAGATCGGCGGCGGCTTGCCGGACGGCCCGACGGCGTGCCCGGGGTACTCGTTGAGTCGCTGGCTCGCCGACCTGCGGACCCTCGCGACGCTGTCGAAGACGTTCACCAATGTGGTCGGCATCGACCTGGACAACGAGCCTCATGGCTTGACCTGGTCGACGTGGTCCAGCCTGGCCTCGCAGGGCGGCCAGGCGGTGCTCGCCGTGAATCCCAACGTCACGATCTGGGTCGAGGGAGTTGGCAACGCGTCGGCGTCCGGCGGGCTGGGCGCCAACTGGGGTCAGAACCTGTTCGAGGCCGGCCCGATCCCCGGGGTTCCTGCGAACCGTCTGGTGTTCAGCCCGCACTCCTACGGTCCGAGCGTGGCCGCCCAGAGCTACTTCTCCGCTACCGGCTATCCGGCGAACATGCCGGCGATCTGGGACACGCTGTACGGACACCTGGTCGGGCAGGGGTTCACCGTGATCCCGGGCGAGTTCGGCGGTCACTACACGACGAGCTCGACACCGTCGCAGAACGACAAGCTGTGGCAGGACTCGTACGTCAGCTACCTGATCAGCAAGGGCACGACGAGCAGCTTCTACTGGTGTCTCAATCCGAATTCCGGAGACACCGGCGGCACGCTGCTCGATGACTGGCAGACCTGGAACAACGACAAGCTCACGCTGCTGCAACGCCTGCGGTAATCGGAGGTTCATCATGAAGACTTTCTCGAGCTCCATTCTCGGAACGCTCGCTGTCGCGCTCGGCATCGCCATGCCGTCGGCCGCGCTCGCCCAGACCCACGTCGACAATCCGTTCATCGGCGCGACGGTGTACAAGAATCCCGACTACGCCGCGAAGGTGCAGACCTCGATCGCGCAGACCACCGATTCAGGGCTGCGGTCGAAGATGCAGATCGTCGCGCAGACCCCGACGTTCGTCTGGCTCGATCGGATCGTCGCGATCGCGGGCAGCGCCGATTCGGCCGGCCTGCAGGAGCACCTCGACAATGCGCTCGCGCAGCGCCAGGGCTCGACGCCGATCGTCGCGCAGTTCGTGATCTACGACCTGCCGGGCCGCGATTGCGCCGCGCTGGCGTCCAATGGCGAGCTGCCGCTCACCGCAGCCGGCCTGGCGAGCTACAAGACCAACTACATCGACGCGATCGTCAACATCATGAGCCAGCCGCAGTACCAGGGCCTGCGGATCGTGACGGTGGTCGAGCCCGATAGCCTGCCGAACCTGGTCACCAACCTCAGCATGCAGAGCTGCGCCAACGCGAACTCGACCGGGATCTACGCGCAAGGTGTGCAGTACGCGCTGAACAGGCTGCACGCGCTGCCCAACGTCTATACCTACCTGGACATCGGCCACTCCGGGTGGCTCGGCTGGCCGAACAACGCCGTCGGCGCGGTGTCCCTGTTCACCACCGTCGTCAACGGCACGACTGCCAGGCTCGCCAGCGTCGACGGCTTCGTCACCAACACCGCCAACGACATCTCGCTGCGCGAGCCGTTCATGAACGCCAGCATGACGATCGGCGGCCAGCAGCTGATCTCGGCCAACTTCTATCAGTTCGATCCCGACATCGACGAGATCAGCTACACCGCCGATCTCTATGCGCGGTTCACCGGCGCCGGCTGGCCCGCCAACCTCGGCTTTCTGATCGACACGTCTCGCAACGGCTGGGGCGGCCCGGGCCGACCGACCGGCCCCAGCAACAGCCCCGATCTCAACACCTTCGTCAACCAGTCGAAGATCGATCCCCGGCCGCACCGCGGCCTGTGGTGCAACCAGAGCGGCGCAGGCCTCGGTGAACCGCCGCAGGCAGCGCCGTCGGGGTTTCCGGCCTCGCACCTGGATGCGTTCGTGTGGGTCAAGCCGCCCGGCGACTCGGACGGCTCGAGCTCGCTGATCGACAACAACGAGGGCAAGGGCTTCGACCGGATGTGCGATCCGACGTTCACCACGCAGTACGGTGTGCTGAGCAACGCGCTACCGAACGCGCCGCTGTCCGGTCACTGGTTCCACAACCAGTTCGTCCAGCTGGTCCAGAACGCGCTCCCGGTGGTCGGCGGCGGCCCGACTTGCTCGACCGCGCCGTCGGCACCATCGACGTTCACCGCCACCGCGGTCTCGTCGAGCCAGATCAACCTGAGCTGGAGCGCGGTGTCGCCACCGGTGAACTGCTCGGTGTCCTACAACGTGTATCGTAGCACCACGGCCGGCTTCTCGCCGTCGGCTGCCACGCAGATCGCATCCGCGCGGACCACCACATCGTTCCAGGACCCCGGTCGCGCCGCGTCGACCACGTACTTCTACATCGTCGAGGCCGTCGATGCCGCCGGCACGGCAATCGCGCGGGCCCAGGCCACCACGCCGACCGGCCCGGCGTGCACCACCGCCCCGGCGGCGGTGACCAACCTGGCGGCCAACGCGACCTCGTCGAGTCAGATCAACGTGACGTGGAACGCGGTGACGCCGCCGGCGAACTGCTCGGTGACCTACACCGTTCACCGCAGCACCACCGCCAACTTCACGCCGTCGGCCACCACGCAGATCGCGAGTGGGCTGACAGCCACATCGAGTGCCAGCATGGGCCTCGCCGCCTCGACGACCTATCACTTCGTCGTCCTGGCGGTCGACGCCGCCGGGTCATCGGCGATCGCCCGCGCCAACGCCACGACTTCGGGCGGGGGCGGCGGCGGTGGTTGCCACGTCGGCTACACCATCACGAACTCGTGGTCCACCGGCTTCCAGGTCGCGCTCAGCATCCAGAATACCGGCACGGCGGCGTTCACCGCCTGGACGCTCACCTGGAGCTTCCCGGGCACCCAGACGGTCGCGAGTCTGTGGAACGGCGCGGCGACGCAGACCGGCGCTGGCGTCACGGTGCTCAACATGCCGTACAACGGCAACATCGCTGCCGCTGGTAGCTACAACGACGTCGGCTTCACCGCCAATGGTCCTGCCGCTACCCCCACCGGGTTCGCCATCAACGGTGTCCCCTGCAATTGACCATGGGGAAGGCGATCGTCCGCAACCTCGCGCTCGCGGTCTGTGCGCTTGCCATCGCCCACCCGGCGGTCGCGGCGCCGCTGCGGACGTCGGCCACCGCCAAGGGGCTGCTACTCGGCGTGGCGGTCGACATGACGCCGTTCCGCAACGAGCCGATCTACAGCGAGACGCTCCGGCGCGAGTACAACCTGCTCGTCGCCGAGAACGCCTTCAAGTTCGACGCGCTGCACACCGCCCGCAACACGTACAACTTCACCGACGCCGACGCGCTGGTCGCATTTGCCCAGGCCAACGGAATGGCCATCCGCGGCCACACGCTGGTGTGGCACAACCAGCTGCCAGGCTGGCTGACCGGCGGCACGTTCACCCGCGATGAGGTCATCGCGATCCTGCGCGACCACATCATGACCGTGGTCGGCCGCTATCGCGGCAAGATTGCGGCCTGGGACGTGGTCAACGAGGCGATCGACGACGCGACCGGTCAGCCGCGCACGAGCTCGTTCTGGGCCCAGCGCATCGGTCCGGACTACATCACGATGGCGTTCCAGTTCGCCCGCCAGGCCGACCCCGCCGCGATCCTGTATTACAACGACTTCGAGGCAGAGGGTTCGGGAGCCAAGTCCGACGGCGTCTTCAACCTGGTCCGCGGGCTGGTGAACCAGGGGGTTCCGATCGGCGGTGTCGGCTGGCAGATGCACAAGATCAATCCGTTCCGGATCTCGGCGGCCAACCACAGCAATGCACAGCGGCTGGCCGGCATCGGGCTCGAGATCTCGATCACCGAGATGGATATCCGGATCCAGCTGCCGTCCGATGCCCAGGAGCTGCAGCAGCAGGCGCTCGGCTATGGCGACGCGGTGACGTTCTGCCTCGCCGAGCCCAACTGCGCGGCGGTCGTGACATGGGGCTTCACCGACAAGTTCTCGTGGGTTCCCGGCGTGTTCAATGGGTTCGGCGACGCGCTGGTGTTCGATGCGAGCTATCAGCCCAAGCCGGCGTACACCGCCATGCAGTCCGTCCTGGAGGCCGGGCAGGGCGGAACCTGCACCACCGCGCCCGCGGCGGTGGCCAACCTGACCGCGACCGCGATCTCGTCGAGTCAGATCAACGTGACGTGGAATGCCGTGACACCGCCGCCGAACTGCTCGGTGACCTACACCTTCCACCGCAGCACCACCGCCAACTTCATGCCGTCGGCCAGCACGCTGATCGCAAGTGGGCTGACCACCACGTCGAATCTCAACGGAAACCTCGCCGCGGGGACGACTTATCACTTCGTGGTCTTCGCGGTCGACGCGGCCGGCTCATCACCGATCGCCCGCACCAGTGCCCCGACTCGGGGCGGGGGCGGCGGTACCTGCCACGTCGGCTACACCATCGTGAACTCGTGGCCGGGCGGATTCCAGGTAGCGCTCAGCATCCAGAACACCGGCACCGCGGCGTTCAATGGCTGGACACTCACCTGGTCATTCCCAGGGGCGCAGACGATCGCGAGCCTGTGGAATGGCACGGCGACCCAGAACGGCCCCGGGGTCACGGTGGTCAACATGCCGTACAACGCCAGCATCGCTGCCGGTGCCAGCTACAACGACGTCGGCTTCACCGCCAATGGTCCTGCCGGCACCCCCACCGGGTTCGCCATCAACGGCGTCCCCTGCAATTGACCATGTGGCACCCAGACCTTGCAGATTCGACAACGGCTCGGTTCGGCACGCGATGAGAGCGCTCTCGTACGGAGAGACAAGGAGAACACCATGGTGCAGGCACAACGCACAGCCTTTCGCAAGAGAAGCGGAGAACGTCTCATGACAAGATTCACAACTCGTCGATTGCTCTTCTTGTTTTCCGGGTTACTCGCTCTGACTGCCTGCGGCGGCGAGTCCGAGTACGGGACCACCGAGAGTGCCGTCGCGGCCTCCGGTGGCGGCGTCACCATCGACGTGGTGACCACCCAGGTCTTTCCCGGAGGATTCAACGGCGCGGTCCGGATCGTCGACACCGCCTTCCCCACCCCCATCAGCTCGTTCGAGATCGTGTTCCAGCTCGGGGGAGGTGCCGGAGTCTCCGGCACGGGGTGGAACGGTATCATCTCGGCCCCGACCGGCGCTAACCGCACCGCCACGAATCCCGACTGGTTGCAGTTCAACCCGATCCACATCGGCCAGACCTGGGACGTGGGCTTCAACGGGACCGGCACGTTCTCCACCTCCACCATCGTGAGTGCGAGGATCAACGGCCAGGCCATCACGCTCGGCAACGGCGGCGGCGGCGATACCACGGCCCCCACCGTCACCCTGGTGAGCAGCGCGACCACCGTCACCACCGCGAGTAGCATCACGCTCACCGCCACCGCCACCGACAACGCCGGTGGCAGTGGCGTGGCCCGGGTCGACTTCTTCGACGGCGCCACGCTGATCGGGACGGACGCCAACGCGCCGTACACGCAGCTGGTCAACCTGACCGCGGCCAACAACGGCCTGCACACCTACCGCGCCAATGCGGTTGATGCTGCCACGAATAGCGGCCCTTCGAACCCGGTCGCCGTCACGGTGAACATCGGGGTCACAGCCCCCGCGCAGTTCCGGGTGAATGCGCAGGGCAGGATCACCAGGAACGGCCAGCTCTTCCCGGTGCGCTGCGGCTCCTGGTTCGGACTCGAGGGCCGGCACGAGCCGTCCAACGCCGACGTCAACAAGAGCGGCGCGCCCATGGAACTCTACATGGGCAACACGTTCTGGGCGAACAACAACGCGGGCACCAACCGCACGATCCAGCAAACGATGACCGAGATCACCAATGCTGGCATCAACATGGTGAGATTCCCGGTCACCCCGCAGACGCTGAATGCCAACGATCCCCAGGGCAGGGACCCGAACCTCAAGAACCACCCGTCCGTCAGGATCGCCAACTCGCGTCTGGCCCTCGAGACGTTCGTCAAGCTCGCGGCGCAGAACAACATCCAGGTCCTGCTCGACATGCACTCCTGTTCCAACTTCGTGGGCTGGCGGAAGGGCCGTCTCGACGCGCGTCCGCCCTATGTCGACAGGGACCGCGAGAACTACGACTTCAAGCGGGAGACCTTCTCCTGCGCGGCGACCGGCAACCCGAGCACCGTGACCACCATCCAGGCGTACAACGAGACCCTGTGGCTGAATGACCTGCGGACGCTCGCCGGTCTCGGTCAGCAGCTCGGCGTGGACAACATCATCGGCATCGACATCTTCAACGAGCCCTGGGACTACACCTGGGCGGAGTGGAAGGGGCTCTCCGAGCGCGCGTACCAGGCGATCAATGCGGTGAACCCGAACACGCTGGTGTTCGTGCAGGGAATCTCGGGCACCGCCGGCAACCAGGACGGCACCCCGACCACCATCACCCAGGTCCCGTTCGGGTCCACCGCCACCAACCCGAACTGGGGTGAGAACCTGTTCGAGGTCCGCACGAGTCCGCCCGCCATACCGAAGGACCGGATCGTGTTCTCACCGCACACCTACGGCCCGTCGGTGTTCGTCCAGAGGCAGTTCATGGATCCGGCCCAGACGCAGTGCACGGGACTCGAGGGTGATGCCGCAGGCAACGCGCGATGCAATGTCGTGATCAACCCGACCCTGCTCAGAAACGGCTGGGAAGAGCACTTCGGCTATCTCAAGGGTCTGGGCTACGCCGTCGTGGTGGGCGAGTTCGGCGGCAACCTCGACTGGCCCGGCGGTCAGGCCGCCATCCGCGATCGGAACCGCTGGGGCTACCTCGCGCCCGGCGCCGACGGGCTGTGGCAGAACGCATTCGTGGACTACATGGTCTCGAAGGGCATCGAGGGCTGCTACTGGTCGATCAACCCGGAGTCCGGCGACACCGCCGGCTGGTACAGCCACGCCTACGATCCGATCACCAACACGGCAGGTTGGGGCGAGTGGCGCCCGTTCGATACCAGGAAGACCACGCTGTTGAACAGGTTCTGGGGACGATAGCCACCGGCTGTTCCCAGACGCGTCTGTTCACATCGGGCGCCTCCGGGCTCCTCCTCCGAGGAGCACGGGGGCGCCCTCCCCCCATTTTGGCCAGAATCTCGCGCTGCGACGCGCAGTGACCGCTCATTCTCTTGCTGGAGGCTCGTCGTGAGAACACTCCCATTCCCGTCATCCCTGAAGCGAGCAGTCCTGTGCTGTGTCATCGCAGTCATGGCCCCGACACTGGCCATGGCACAGACCCTTCCACCGGCCGCCGATGTGGCCAGACAGATCGGCACCGGCTGGAACATCGGAAACTCGCTCGAGGCTACCGGCGGGGAAACGGCGTGGGGCAACCCGCTCATCACGCAGCAGCTCATCGATGGCGTGAAGGCCGCCGGGTTCAACGCCGTGCGCATTCCATGCGCCTGGGACGGCCATGCCAATCAGACCACGCTGCAGATCGATCCGGCATGGTTGGCCCGGGTCAAGCAGGTCGTGGACTACGCCATCGGCAATGGCATGTACGTGGTCCTCAACGAGCACTGGGACGGAGGCTGGCTCGAGGAGCACCCGGTGTTTTCGTCCCAGATGGCGGTGAACACGAAGCAGCAGGCCTACTGGACGCAGATCGCCAACTTCTTCAAGTCCTACAACGAGCGGCTGCTGTTCGCCGGGACCAACGAGGTGCACGCCGATTTCGGCACACCGACGAGCGAGCACATCACCGTGCAGCAGTCGTACAACCAGACGTTCGTGAACGCGGTGCGCGCGACCGGTGGCAACAACGCCTCGAGAACGCTGGTCGTGCAGACCTACAACACCAACATGTGGCACGGCCTGGACTTCTTCACGCCGCCGACGGATAGCGCGTCCAATCGACTGATCGTCGAGACGCATTATTACGACCCCTACGACTTCACGCTGAACCCCAGCGGGAGCTGCCTGTTCTGGGGCGCGCCGTTCCCGGTCCAGAGCGCGTGCACCTGGGCATACGAGAGCTACGTGACCGACCTGTTCAGCAAGGTCCGTGCGAAATGGGTAGACCACGGCATTCCGGTCATCATCGGTGAGTACGGTGTGGGCACGCGGCCGAACCTCAGCCTCGATGCGCGGCAGTACTGGCTCGAGTTCATCAACAAGACCGCGGCCGACAACGGTATCAAGACGTTCTACTGGGACAACGGAGTTGTGCCCGCTCAGAACAACGGCTTCGCCGCGGTCAGCCGGCAGACCGGCGCGATCGTCGATCAGGGTCTGCTGGATGCGATCATGCGCGGCGCCGGGATCGGCAATCCCAACATCCAGTACACGCTCACGACCAGCGTGAACGGCTCGGGCTCGGTGACCCGGAACCCGGTGGTCGTCACCGCCGTTCCTGCCACCGGCTTTGACTTCGCCGGCTGGACCGGCGCCGCCTCCGGACTGACCAATCCAGTCACGATCAAGATCCTCCAGAATACGTCCATCGCGGCCAACTTCGTTCGCCATGGAACGGGTGGCTCCGGGACCATCCTCCGCGAATTCTGGCTCGGCGTCACAGGCAACACGATCAGCAGCCTCACGTCGAGCACCGTGTACCCGAACAGCCCGACCGGCAGCGAGCAACTCACGTCGCTGGAAGGTCCCGTCAATACCGCTGACAACTACGGCGCGCGCATCCGGGGCTACATTCATCCGCTGATCACGGGCGCCTACACCTTCTGGCTGGCCGCCGATGACAACGGCGAGCTGTGGCTCAGCACCAGCGACAACCCGGCCAACGCGACGCGGATTGCCTTCGTGGCCGACTGGACGAACGCGCACGAGTGGACCAAGTCCCCGTCGCAGAAATCGGCGGCCATCAACCTGGTCGCTGGTCAGAAGTACTACATCGAGGTGCTCCACAAGGAGGCGACGGGCGGCGACAACCTGGCCGTTGCGTGGCAGGGCCCGGGCATCGCGCAGGCAGTCATCGCTGGAAACTATCTCTCGCCGTTTGTTCCCCAGGGCGATGGGTCGACCAGCAAGACCCTGACCGTCGCCAGGGCCGGCACGGGGAGCGGGACGGTCAGCTCCGCACCCTCGGGCATCAGCTGCGGTAGCACCTGCACGGCGAGCTTCGCCAATGGCGCCTCCGTGACCCTCACCGCGGCGGCGGCGGCCGGCTCGAGCTTCGCCGGCTGGAGCGGCGCCTGCACCGGCACCGGACCCTGTACGGTGGCGATGACCGCGGCGCGGTCGGTGACCGCCACCTTCAACACCACGGGCTCGACACCATGCGACAGCCCGATCACGTTCTCCGGGACCACGGGCAACTTCAACACCACCGGAGCCGTCTGTTACCGGACGAGCGCCACGATCAACGGCTGGGGGTGCTCCAACTTCGACGGCAGAACGCTCACGGTCGGCGGCGCGGCCCGGACCTGCGGGCAGCTGCCGCTGACCCGGGCAGCCGATGGCTTCACGTACTTCGCCGTCACGGCCGGCGCGTTCCCCTGGGCCTCGCTGTTCACGTGGTGATCGGCCGCGCGTTTCCCCCGGGAACTTCATGATTACTTGAAGTTGAGTTCCGCGGGGCGAAGCTTTGGGCTGCCGCGCGCACCGGCGCTGGAAGGGAGCCAGCGCCGGCGCTTGACCGGGCAACACAGGTACGCCACCGTCGCGCGGCGGACACGGGTGCTCGCCGGATGTCGACCGTCGAACAGAACAGCAGTCACCTCCGGCGAGAGCTCGGCCTGACCGATCTGGTCCTGACGCAGATCATGTATGTCGTCGGGCTCAGCTGGGTGGGTACCGCCGGCAAGCTCGGCACCTCCCAGATCCCGTTCTGGCTCGCTGCGATGGCGCTGTTCTATGTCCCGCAGGCGATCGTGGTCGTGCACCTGTCGCGGCGGTTTCCACTCGAGGGCGGCCTCTACCAGTGGGCCAAGCTCGGGCTCAATGATGGAATCGCATTCCTGCTCGGCTGGACGCTGTGGATCTACGCCATCATCCTGCTCGGCGAGCTCGGGATCTCGGTGGCCAATGCGCTGGTCTATGCGATCGGACCGAGCGCACAGGGGCTGACCGGCAACAAGGCGTTCGTCGGTGCCGTGGGCGGAGTGCTGCTGGGTGGCATCGTGGTGATCTCGATCCTCGGCCTGGGGATCAGCAAGTGGGTACACAACGGCGGCGGTGTGTTGCTGCTCGTCGCGTTCGGCGTCCTGCTCGCGCTCCCGCTGATCAGCGTCGCCCGCGGCACGCTGCGCGAGTACCACCCCCTCGAGGTCACCGCGCCGGCGCTGACCCTGCTCAACCTGAACATCTTCGGCAGGCTCGCGGTCGGCGGGCTCTCGGGGTTCGAGTATGTCGCGGTGCTCGCCGGCGAGACCAAGAATGCGCGGCGCAACATCGCGCTCAGCGTGATCATCGCAGCGCCGATCATCGCGCTGATGTTCATCCTGGGGACGTCCGCCGTCCAGGCGTTCACACCGCCGGACCAGATCGACCTCGTCGGTCCGATCCCGCAGGCGATTCGCAAGGGACTGGGCTCGATGGGCTGGGCGGCGGTCCTGATCCCGTTCGCCGTGCTGGTCACCGCCGCCCGGACGATCGGAAACTCGAGCCTGCTGTTCACCGCGACCTCGCGCATGCCGATGGTCGCGGGCTGGGACCGGCTGATCCCGGGCTGGTTCGCGCGGCTGCATCCCAGGTTCCGTACGCCGGTCAACTCGATCCTGTTCATCGGCGTGTGTGCGCTGGTGTTCGCGGCTGCGGGCATGAAGAACGTCGGCGAGCAGGAGGGGTTTCAGCTGCTGCAGAGCACGGCGGGGATCCTGTACGGGTTCAGCTACCTGGTGCTGTTCGCCGTGCCCATCGTCGGGCTGGCGCGGACCGGTCGGCGCGCCCCGATGTGGATCCGCATCACCGCCGTGGTCGGCTTCGCCACGACCGCGCTGTACATGATCCTGGCGGTGCTGCCGATCGTGACCGTCGGGAGCCGGATGACGTTCGCGCTGAAGACCGGCGGCACGGTGATCGCCACGGTCGTGATCGGCGTGGTGCTGTACCTCCGGGGCCGGCGGCGGGCGCGCGGCTCGTCGCCGACGAACACGAGCGTCTGAGCTCCGGCGGTCACCGGATGGATCGGCTCGAGCGTGCGCCGATCGCGTACTGCGCGCCGCTGCCATGGTGTGCGCCGGCGACCAGCGCGAAATGCGTGGGAGTCGCGCTGGTGCGGGTCTTGCCTGTCTTCTCGCCGGAGGTCTTACATGCCGATGAATCCGAGGATTGCGGAGCGTCACGCGTTCACGCGTCCAGATACCGACGCCAGCCACGACGTCCACGACGACGACTTGATCCGCGACACCAGCCTCCCGACGACGGCGCTGATCGGGCGCCTCCTGATCGCCGCGATCTTCCTGGTCAGCGGCTTCTCGAAGCTCACCGATCTGCCGGGGACCGTGGGGCACATGGCCGGGGCGGGGATTCCGTACCCGGAGACGCTCGCGGTCGTCGCAGGCTCCGCGGAGCTGCTCGGCGCGATCGCGATCGCGACCGGGTTCCTCACCCGGATCGCCAGCGCCGGGCTCATCCTGTTCATGATCCCGACGACGCTGATCTTTCACGCGTTCTGGAACTTCACGGGCGAGGCGCGACTGCCGCAGATGGTGAACTTCATGAAGAACCTGGGCATCATCGGCGGACTCGCCGTCCTGATGGCGCAGGGCGCCGGCCGGTTCAGCCTCGACCACCGGATCCGTCGCGGCCGCGCTCGCCGGCGCGCACGCCGCGAGGTGTAGCGCCGCTCAGAGCCCCGCCTTGGCCCGCTTCGCCTTGATGCGCTCGAAGCTCTTGGCCTTGTCGACGACGAAGCGCACGTGCCGGCCGCGGCCGCATTCCTCGACGGAATCGCGGACCGCGAACTCGAATGTCATCCGTCGCTTCTCGATCTCGACGATCCGGGCGTCGATCGTGACCTCGAGCCCGAGCGGCGAGGCGGCGAGGTGGTCGATGGAGACGTGGGCGCCGACCGAGTCCTCGCCCTCGTCGAGGTGATCGAGCAGGATCTCGCGGCACGCGTACTCGACGTCGAGCACCATGCGCGGCGTCGCGTACACCATGCCTTCCTTGCCCATGAAGCCGATGCAGCGGGCTTCGTCCACGGTGAAGCGCTTCGTCGCGGCGAGACCGACCTGGAGCGTGGTTTTCATGGGGCCATTGTCCTACAACCGGCGCGGGACAGGCTCGCAGTCGGGCGGAACTCGGCGCCGCGGCCGCTATCCGCGCGCGAGCCCCACCAGGATCAGGGTCGCGGCGACCGCCGCGAGCCCGACGGACGCGACCACCAGCCAGCCCCAGCGCTCCGCGCGGGCGCCGCGGGCGATCGCGACGCCGCGCACCGCGCACGCGAGGTGGACCGCGAGCGCGAACACGACGAGCGCGTAGTACGGCACCAGCCGCGCGCTCCACGGGTCGGTGAACAGCGGGCTGCCCGTCAGCCATGTCCAGTCGGGATCGGCCCCCCGCCCACGCGCGCGAAGCGCCGCGGTCACGTGCGACGCGAAGAACATCGCCAGGTAGGCGCCGGCCGCGGTCTGGATGATCGCGAACCGGTCGAGCTCGCGCCGCAGGCGGCGGCCGACCAGGATCACGCCGGTGATCACCTGCACCGCGACACACGCGAGCAGCACCGGCTCGATGACCGGGTGGCGATAGACCGTGCGCAGGGCGTGCATGATCGCCAGGTGGACGGCGCCGCCCGCCACGCCGCCGACGTGGTTCACGATGTGCGCGAGCGCGAACAGGATGATCGGCAGCGCCGAGACCCCGTGTAGCAAGGCGAGCGAGCGCGGGGCGCGGCGCGCCGGGGCCGCGGGCTGCAGCGCGGGCGGGTCGGCCCTGGGCGCGTGCGCGGAACCAGGGGCGCGCGGCGGCTCGCGCGACGCGAGCGCGGCGAGCGCCAGCCACAGCGGGATCCACACGCCGACGCTCGACAGCGGCAGCGCATGCTGCCAGTCGAGCAGCCCGCCGAGCAGCGAGAACATCGGAGGCGCGGCGACCGCGGCGAGCGCCACCGCGCGGGCGGTGGCCGCGGCGGGCGGCAGGCGAAACAACGCCCAGATCGCAACGGCGGGGGCGAGCAGCGCCGAGGCCAGGAGCGGCGGCCACACCGCCGGCCCGGTCCACACCAGCGCGGGGTAGACCAGCGCGGCGAGCGCCGGCGCGGTCCGGACCAGGCGAGCCGGCGCTGCCGGTGGGTGCTTCATCATGGCCGCGACGATAGCCGTCGTCTGGTACAGTGCGTAGCTCCATATAGCGACGAGCGACAGGTCCACTTAGCCATGCCGCGCCGCGCCCCCGAGATCGTGCTGACCCTGCCGCCGCGGGCGCGCTCCGAGACGCTCGCGGCGTGGCTCTACGGCGGCCTGCGCGCCGCGATCCTGAGCGGACGCCTGCGCCGCGGCGCCCGCGTCCCCGCCACGCGCGATCTCGCCGCCCGTCACGGCGTGTCGCGCGGTGTCGTGGTGGCGGCGTACGAGCGCTTGCACGATGAGGGGTATCTCGTCAGCCGCGTCGGCTCGGGCACCCTCGTCAACGACCAGGTGTTCGAGGACCACCAGCTCGCACCCGCTCGCCCGGTGGTCGCGCGCGCGGCCGCCCCGCGCCGCCGGCTCCCCGCCCGCGCGTTCTGTCCGATCGAGCCCGCCGTATCGGAGTTCCCGATCGCGCTCTGGGCGCGCCTGAGTGCTCGTGCCACGCGGGCGATCCCGGTGCGCGAGCTCTCGCGCGGGGATCCCGCGGGGTCGATCCGGCTGCGCGAGTCGATCGCGGCGTACCTGGGCGCGTCGCGCGGCGTCGCCTGCAGCGCGGAGAACATCATGATCGTGTCGGGCGCGCAGCAAGCGCTCGATCTGATCGCGCGCGTGGTGATCCGCCCGGGCGACCCGGTCTGGATCGAGGACCCCGGCTACCGCGGCGCCGTCGACGCCTTCCGCAACGCGGGCGCGACGCTGGTGCCGGTCCGGGTCGATGATCGCGGCCTGGATCCCGCGCACGGCCGGCGCCTGTGCCCGCGCCCGCGCGCCATCTACGTCACGCCGGCCCACCAGTTCTACCTCGGCGTGGCGATGTCGCTCGAGCGGCGGCTCGACCTCCTGCAGTGGGCCCGGCGCAGCCGCGCGGTGGTGATCGAGGACGACTACGACAGCGAGTTCCGCTACCGCGGCCACCCGCTGCCTGCGTTGAAGAGCCTCGCCGGCGGCGACACCACGTTCCTCCTCGGCACCTTCAACAAGGTGCTGTTTCCATCGCTGCGCTGCGGCTACCTCGTGGTGCCCGATCCGTGGCTCGATCGCCTCCTCGCGCTCCGCTACCAGACCGATCTCTATCCGCCGACGCTGCTCCAGGCCGCGCTCGCGGCGTTCATCGATCAGGGACACTTCGCACGCCACCTGCGCCGCATGCGCGAGCTGTACGCCACCCGCCGCGCCGCGCTCGAGACCGGCATCCAGCGTCAACTCGGCGGTCTGCTGCGCATCCCCGAGATCCAGGCCGGGCTCAGCACGCCGGCCTACCTGCTCGATGGCCGCAGCTCGCTGCAAGCCAGTCAGCTCGCCACCCGGGAGGGGCTCGACGTCTGGGCGCTCGACCGCTGCGCGCTCCGCCGCCGCGACCTGCGCGGCCTGGTGCTCGGCTTTGCCGCGTTCACCGAGCGCGAGATCCGCGACGGCGTCGCCGTGCTCGCGCGCGCCCTCGGTGCGTGACCGGCCGCGCCGCGCCCCGGTTCGGTCGATCACACCGCGCGGAATCCAATTGCTAAATTTTTAGCACTCGGCTAATTTTCTAGCATGACAGCGCCACCGTTGAGCCGCCGCGAGCGAGAGATCATGGAGGTCCTCTATGCGGCGGAGGGGCTCACCGCCGCGGAGGTCCGCGAGCGCATGCCCGAGCCGCCCGGTTACTCCGCGGTGCGCGCGCTGCTGCGGATCCTCGAAGACAAGGGGCACGTGCGGCACGAGGAGCGCGGGCCGCGGTACGTCTACTCGCCGGTGGTGTCGCGGGCCAGGGCGCGGCGGTCGGCGCTCAAGGCGCTGGTCCAGACGTTCTTCGACGGCTCGCCCGAGCAGGCCGTGGCGGCGCTCATCGACGAGTCGCGCTCGAAGCTCGGCGCCGCCGAGCTCGATCGGCTGGCCGAGCTCATCGCCGAGGCGCGGAAGGCAGGGCGGTGATGGGCTCCACACTCGCTGCGTTGGTCACCACGACCGCCGGGATGTCGTGGCTCGTGTCCTGCTCGATCAAGGCGGCGCTGCTGCTCGCGGCCTC
>Ga0307515_10003070_pt1 | contig 35360 bp, 11 predicted proteins | sample 17_EM_MG_FD_194513 | JGI IMG/M metagenome (GOLD analysis project Ga0307515, IMG submission 194513) | Populus trichocarpa ectomycorrhiza microbial communities from riparian zone in the Pacific Northwest, United States - 17_EM | ecosystem: Host-associated > Plants > Roots > Unclassified | place... | reverse complement strand
AAATAAATCTACTTACACTGTAGTATAAATTTACATACATACGCCTAAAATTCTTAAAATTGCAGCGCTTGTGCATTAAGGGGGAGCCATACCGGTAGCGTTATTGCATTTATCAGCCGCCTAGTGCTCTATTAAATGGATGAGTTCCGCTAAATATCCTCCCAATTACTGCCGATGCTCCTACTATACCTCTTATAGCTTTAATATAAAATACACTTCAATCAATCGCTCTAGCAATACAATCCATTACTATTATATTTAATGTTAATAAAACCTATTAATTTAGATAACGAAGTTTACTTTATGGATATTCCTAATAAGTTAAGGAGAGCGACCAGTCTAGCGTCTAGCGAGGGTTTTATTAACAATAGTCAATCCAGAGCTACCAGTACCGATTACCCGCTTAATATCAATTAACTTAGCTCTCTAAAAACTACCCAAACTATTAGTTTATACTATTAGCCTTTCCCTAGTAAGACTCCACTAATACTTTACAAAGTATAACTTAACTAGCCCTCACACAAATAACGAGCCCTTAGCATCCGCATATAAGTCTTAGTTAATTAAGCACAAATTTAAGTTAATAAACACGACTTTTAAAGATAGTAATGGTTAGGACAGTATTTCGTCTAAGTTTAATAGACTAATATTAGTTTATAAGCAGAAATATTATAGCCTTTTTTATAATGCCGGAGCAAGTGGTAAATAGACAAATAAAGAGAAAGCCATTATATACTTTTTAAGGCAGAACAGGTTTCTATTTATAAATATTGCCAAATAAGTGCCGCATTCGCCAGCTTAAATTTTAGAGATATACCTAATTCTGTACATTTTATACCTTATCCTACTAAGGCTATATATTACTTACATTTGCTAAGTTAAATAACACGTAGGATCTCTTATAACCCTATAACCTAGATATAGAGTTTTAGCGTATATTACCGGTTAGTTTCTTTTCTCAGATACAACTTCTAATAGCTTTACTAACATTTTTAAAGATTATTATTGTAAATAAAGCCTTGCGGGAGCCCCAGTCTTAAACTATATAGACACCCCGCGAAGATTAAATCCTTATAAAGCTAGGTCACCAAGTATCGCTTTTAGTTTTATTATAGGATAATGTTATAAAAGCCCTATAGGGGAGAACACCGGGTGCATATCAGCGCCATTATAGCAATCTTCTTCGCGCCAAAGAGCCGGCATAGACAGTTAAGGAAGAGGATCTCCTCGTAAAATTACGTAATAAGAGATTTATGTCATGGGAAGACATTAGAAAACATTTTCCGAATAGGTACTATTAATTAATTAAGGAATTCTATAAAAAGAGCGAGCTAGGTAGTTAGGCGTAGCGTCCTCCAAACACGCAGCTAGGATCTTAACGGATTTAGTAGCTATAGCTTCGGTCCTGCGAGCTAGGAGGTCGTAGAAGCTAGGGGCTCGTAGGAGCTAGGGATCCTATAAGCTAGGTAATCGTACAAGTAGAGTAATCTAACCTAGCGCCCTCTAATTAATGCCTAGCGTGTAAATAGGGTATTAATAGGTTTAATAACTTCGCGGCTTTAATTCTGCGAGCTAGGCGATCGTATAAGCTAAATACTTATAGGAGCTGGCCGATCTTACGAGCTAGGTAATTATACGAGCATAGTGCTTATAAGAGCTAGGCAATCCTATAAGCTAGGTAATCGTACGAGCTAGGCGATTGTGCGAACTAGGTAATCGTGCGAGCTAGATGCTTATAGGAGCTAGCCAATCCCATAAGCTAGGTAATTGTGCGAGCTAGGTAACCGTGCGAGCATAGTACTTATAGGAGCTGGGCAATCCTATAAGCTAAGTGATCGTAGGAGCTAGGCAATCCTACAAGCTAGGTAATCGTAGAGCTAGGCAATCCTATAAGCTAGGTAATTATAAAGCTAGGCAATCCTATAAGCTAGGTAATTGTGCGAGCTAGGCAATCGTGTAAACTAGGTAATTATGCGAGCTGGGTAATTATATAAGCTAGGTAATCGTGCGAATTAGGTAATCGTGCGAGCTAGGCGATTATATAAGTAGAGTGATTATGCAAGTAGAATAATTATATAAGTAGGGTGATCTGACCTAGCGCCCTCTATTAACGCTTAGTATGTAAATAAGAAGCAAATATTAGGAAAATATTAGAACTATAAAAAAAGAAAATATATAAGTCTAAGATCTAGAAATATTGAAGAAGTTCCCATATATATGGACTTTACAACGACTCGCACCCCCCTTATATATACTTAGAGAAGTTCCTACATAAACAGCCCTATAAGCGTAGCCACAAGTCTAAGCCCCCTTACGTAACCTAACTACCCCTCCCCACCACACCGGAATAGATAAATAACCGCTAGGTACTATAAGTAGAGAAATAATTTAAATAAAAAGAAAACACTATAAAAAAACATGTTTATATCCTTAAGATATAAATCTATAAGTACCGTAGTCTTAAACACGACTAATAGTTACTAACGTGGCATGCGTCTCAGGTCTATAAGAAATTTAAAAAATCCTAAATTGTTAGTATAAATTTGCCTTCCATTATTGCTTTTAAGGTAGTAAATAAATTTATCTGAGTAAAAGTATAGATTATTGCGAATACTTTATAGCTCGCTATAAGTTAAGCGGGCAGAGACTCTGGTGAGAATAGTGAAATATTATTTTGTTTCGCGATAGGCTAAATAAAAAGAGGCTAAAGTTTTAACCCTTTTACTAGCTTTTATTAGAACTCTTCTTTATATTTTTATCCTTTACTTATAGATTTAAAACTATAAAGTTAAGGCCACCGTATTTAACCGTCGCCTATATAGCCTTATTGCTTAACACCTCTCTATTACTATCTGCCCCTATTTCTTAATCTTTAGTACTAAAACTATTTTCTTTACCGTATAATATCTCTGCGCCCTATTCTTAATCCTTATTACTAAAGTCACTTTCCAAACTAGCTAACGCCTCTATGTTACCGTTATCTCTAAAGTCGGTTTCTCTATCTATAAACGTCTACTTACTAGCTAACAATTTAGGGACGCTGCGCTTGTAGGTACTTGGGGTTATAGATACTACTTAAGGAGAAATCGTGGTTAATGTTGTTAGGATATAGAACAAGCCTATAGACCTCTAAGTACCAGCTGCTTAGCGCTTTAAGTAAAAGATCTCCCCTAACGTAAGGCAGATTAACAGGAGTTAATTACCACCTGTATAAGGCGGAGCGCTTATAAATAGCTTAGCTAGAATGCCAATTAAACTACCCTAGAGGCACTAATAGCTCCTTTACTATAGATGGGGGGTTAATATACGAAATTAACTGGCTAGGATAAGTCTATTGCTTAGGCAGTATCTTGCCCTAAGAAGGATGGGCGTTAAAAGTGGATTATATAATGCTATTCCTGCTAAAAGAGACGTTATTAGGGGTTATTGTTAACTTCTAATTCTAGTTTATAACTTTATGCAAACGCCTCTAAACCCTGCTAAGGCATGCGGCGTCTATTAGAAATCATCAGCCGTTTAAATTCAGCAACAGCTTAGCCAATGGCTACCCCCAATAATGCCTTACTTAATGCTTTACTTATAGATTACTTTAGGCGCCTATAGTCTCGGGCGCAAACGATACGTAAGCTAAGAGTAATTACAGCCACTAAATATTGTACTACAGACACCACATAAAGTAAAAAAGGGCGGCTGGTATACTCTACCTTTTCCTTCTACCTTCTGTCCTAACTCCGCCCTAGGAGAGAAATGGAATATAAATATCGTGCTCCTAGTTTTTATATACCATTAATTTAACTCACCTTTAAATTTAACCTCTTAACCATATATCCCTTACCATCCTTATAAGAATACTAGACATTATATATATTACCTTAACCAAGTTTAAATACGTTACTAATATAACCTATAAGTCCTTAATCGGTACTTATAAAAACATCATAATATACTATCGCCCCGAAGATAATATACCTGTTCGTCAACTTATTAGAAACCTTAAATTATCCTAGAATCGCATTAATAACAAAGATATAGTATCTACCAGCAGGGAAAAGAAACAATTGTAGCTTTCTAACCCTATACAGAAACAGATGCCTTATACGCCTACTCAAATACCTAATAAGGTTAACTCTTATAAAATCGACAATAATACGGAGGGTAACACACAAGAAGATACGGAAATGTACGCCAATTACCTTAAGAGCCTAGAAGGCCGCAGCGAAACTAAGACAGTCTTACCTAAGCTAATGGAGAGCTATGGCGAGGCTAAAACAGACTTACCTTAACCAAAAGAGGTTCATATTAAAGGTTTGCCGGTACCTCTAGGTATGTTTATAAAACACCTATATTTATTTAGCAATACTAATAAGTAAGCAGGGAATAGCTTAGCTAATCTTATAACGTTTCTTGGAGTTGCATCTCCCCTATCTAAAATATTAACGATTTCCGATGCTATAATTTCGCGTAAACAACTAAAGTATCTCATCTTATAGTTACCTTCTTGTTTTATAATAAAGGACTTAAGACGTCTTTAAAGCCCTAGTTATAAATCATTTATATCTACGTTTAGCCCTATTGCAGTAATATGCTAGTATCCTACCTAGGTTTTAGCCGTAGACATACTACTAAACAGACTTACATTATACTATGCTAAGAATCCCCGTCTTTTTTGCCGTCATGCTAAGATATATAAACCACTTAAAGATATTATAATAGAGATAGCTAAGAGGAATAAACCGTATAAGCAAGGAGATCAACTAGAAAAGGCATTAGAGGATTTATTAGAAGAGATATTAAGAAGAAAGATATATAAGAGAAAGGTAAATCCTACCATAGATAGAGATCCTAAGAGGTCTAAGGTATAAGAAATTTCTTATAAGGAAGATTTTTGCAATTATATTCTTATCTTTCGGCATTAAGAATTAAGGCGTTAATTAGGATTTCCTTAGCTTAGTATTTTATTTCTATCTAGTTGCTTCTATATTAAGAATATCTCGTTATTATTTATATATATAGATAAGTTTTTGCATATTGGATTGAAGTTAAGAGACTCGCTTATAGTAAGCTTATAAGTTCTCTACCTTTATATACTTAGTAGCGATAAGTTAGCTAGCCTATAACTCGTTTAGTCCTTTATAAAGAAAAGACTTGTTATAAAACGTAGAGTTATTCCGATTAGATTAGATTAGCTTAGTAAGCCTATAGCCCTTCTTAGCATCTTATAGCGTAAAAATAAAACACCTCTACTAATCTCTCCACCAGCTATGGTCCTTATCGCCTCTTCTCTACAACCTCCTTTTTACCATATTCGCCACCTGCTCAGCCTTATACAACTACACTACTAAGGCCGATCGTAGGACAATACTTAGAAGCGTGTTCGCATATCGCTAGACGAATACCAAGCGCTATAGGATACGTTAGAGAAGGATATACGCCTTAGAGCCTGGGTTATGGACAAGCTTCAATATAATTACGATTCAGTTATGCCTAAGAATTTCTACTCTTTGGCCCTAGCGTCACGAGAATATAAGAAGCGGTATTTATACTCCTACTACCCTCTAAGATTTAGCATATTTCATCTATACGTTCTCTTATAAAGAAAATGGCTTTAGAGCCCTCTTAAGACACTAATATTACCGGCATCCTTTAGGAACCCAGCGACTAAAACATAGTGCCGCCCTCGTTTAAAGTGGTGAAGTAATATAAACCGCGAGGTAAATAGATATTGTATTGGCTTGCTTCATCTACCAGTTTTATATACCATTAATGTAATAAGTAGAAGACGGCGAAGCTTATAGCTACACGCTATAATTAATGGGACGACCTTTGCTGCAATGCTTATTACAGTTAGCTTCTCTTAAAGAAGTAATAAGGTCTGTAATGCCCTAGAGCTAATAAAACACATTAAAATATAACCGACTTAGGAGGGAATTACTATCGATTTAATCTAATTCTAGGGGGTATATTATAGGGGATTTTTATATCTAGTGCAAATAAATGGAGATAAACGCTCGTTACCTATACAAAATAGACACTGGTAAGGGTTATATTTTAAAGGGAATAAATAAGGCGTTGCTAAGGAGATAGTAATGATAATGCGTTTCCCTTGCAATATATACTAGCAGAGGGGGAGTCTACGTGTACTAGATCTAGTTTTAGGAACTAAAACCTGTTTTCGGGAAATAGGCTAATTAACTGCTATAAAAAGAGGTTAACTGTATCCGTATTTAATATGTTAGATTTAGCTTGTTTTAGGACTAGTAATCATTTGTTAGCGTTCTTAAGCGCCCCTTTAGCCTCGCTGTATAAGAGCTTCGCTATATTAAAACCTTATGCGTCGCGGAACAAACTAAAACCAATAAGTATGACCAGTTATAGACCAGAAAACGCTACCTACCCATTATAGCTTAGTATTTGACTAAGCCCTACAAAGCCTCAGTCTAAGCCATATTAGGTTGGCTTAACTTTTTTACGCCTAATCTTTAATTCTCGCGTTCGCTCGCACCTTGCTTTCTTCCTTATACTTTTCTCCCTAGTCATTTCCTCATTGTAAGACGCGCTGGTAAAACGTATAATACTTAAAAATAAAGTAAGAAAGAGGAAGAAGGAGAGGGAAGGATAGAAATGTAGGGATGGCCCTATAAGTGTGCGTGGGGGTGCCCTAGAGGAAGAGAATGTTTAAAAAACGAGAAGTTCTAAAATAAACTAAGAGACAGATGCATTTACTGCCAAGAGGTAGGAGGGAAAAATTACATTATATATGAGAAATGCGATAGCGTCTTATATAAAGGGTCCTACCCTTTCTACGTAAAAGACAACAGTATAACGCTAGCTAGGACCCCAGCACCTAGACCAAGAACCCCTTAAGGGAGAAAGTTAATACTTGCGGGAAGCTTAAGAAATAGAGCTACTAGGACAAGAGAGGTTACGGATATACTAGTGTCCTAAATTAACCTAAGTAGGTTTGCTTAAGAGTATACTTTTAAAGGTTAGGCTAAAACAACTTAAAGAAAAAAAGATACCCCCTACCCTAAAGAAGAGATGGCGGATTATATACCAAAGACCCCTATTTAGAACTTCTAGAATAGATAGGAAGATGACAGGAACTGAGGAGTAGTAATACCTACTTAAAATAAATAGGAGGAGGGGAGGGCTAAAAACCCCTAAATATAAGTAGTAATAGAGCCTATAAAGATAACTAAGGAGAGCAAACTATACGGCCTCCTAAAATCCTTGCTGGACATCCAAGCCAATAAGGAAAAGATACGGCTGCGAAAAGAAGCAGTCCTAAAAATATTCGCGGAGAGATTAGTAAATGACTTTTAGAATATAGAACGCCTAGCTAATATAAAATTAGGCGTAATAATAAAATAGGTCTTCTTAATAGTGTTTAATGCTATTAACCTTATAAACTAGAAAATAGGAGTAGTAGAATACGTTAGAGATAAGACGGACCCACTAAGAGAAGAGGCGGGAACTGGAAGGAAAGAAGAACTAACTAGCACTAGATTGAAAAGTAAGGCCCCTATAGATAGAGGGCCTAAAAAGAACAATAATGGGAAGCCTAAAGGTAAGGGCGACTAATTATAGGACGAAACCGTAAAAACAGCAATATTGTAGACACAAGTCTTTAAGAAAAACTTCCGACTATAGAACTAATAAAAAAAAAAAAAGTGGGTAAGGTGGTATCTGCACTATATATACCTAAATAAGATAATAAAATCTTCCTAAGGTTTAACGGATACTTTTTAGACGAGGTAGAAACGGAATATAATATACGACGCACCTTGTTATAGGAAGAAGCGAAAGGGTTAGTTAGAGTGGTCCTGATAAGGAAAGCTATAGCTTTAGTCATAAAGGATAAGGAAGGCGTAGAGACTATTATAAAAAAGAAAGTGGAGGTAATAGTAGCTATAAAGGCGGAAGCTATAGAGAATAGTAAAAGATAGGAGAAGTTTATCTTCTAGGGAGTTACTAGGATCTAAAACATTAACGGGTAAAGGGCTTAGCTTAACTAAGCTAATATAGCGGGTAAGCTTAATAAGTAAGGAGAGCTTTAACCTAAAAAGATTATAATTATAGGTTTAGGCCTAGATCTAAAATGCAATATTATTGTTTTTATAAGCAAAGGATAAAACCTAAAGAGGAGTATAACCCTCTTTGGGGACAGAGTCGGAGCGGTTAAGATAATGGAGAAATCCGCCCCGAGGTTCTATAGGAACTGTTAAATGTACTACCTAGGGTTGTATAGAAAAGAGAGCAAATGTTAAAAGTGCGGAAGGGCATTATATAGGAAGTGCCAGAACACTAATAGATACTCTATATATTACGGAGAACACCTAAGTATAGACCCTAAGTGCCTACTAAGACTAAAGAGAATAGAGGGGAACTGGGTCTATTTAAATAAATAAATTATTAACTCCTAAAGAAAGTAAGAAAGAGAGGAAATAAAAAAGAGAGCGGTAGTAAAGAAGACCGTAGATTAGAATAAGGATAATTAAGAGAAAGCTAAAGATAGCGGAGCTAAAGGTAAGAAAAGAGTATAAGAACCGCCTATATGGAATTAAATATTCTGTATAATAACGTTGTAAGGAGCCTAATGTGCCACACTATGTTATTAGCTTAGGTGATATAAGTAAGAGTGGATATAATACTAGTATAAGAACTAATACTATTAGATAAAGAAAATAGGGTTACTCTCTTTAGCTAGGACTTCGGCTGATTCGAACCATTAAAAGACTAAATAAAAGATTTACTAAGAACATTTACGTATATTAGGAAAGACCTAAAAGCCAATAGAATGACAAATATAGTTTAAGATATTACAGGCGTAATAGTAGAAGGGGTAGAGGTCTATAACGTTTATATGCTAGTAAGGGAAAACGTTTATAGAGCCACAGTGGCAGCGGTACGCGAAATCCTAAGGACCAAAAATGTTATTATAATAGGAGACTTTAACTAAGGCTTTAAATAGAATAGTAAAGGAGAAGCCAGACTAAGACTAAACGACTATTTAAAAGAAATTTAACTATTAAATAACCTAGAAGTGCTAACCAGAGGGATAAAAATACTAGACTTTACATTTAGCAATAACAATTAAGTTAAAGTAGGGGTTAGCAAGTTATATTCCGGATTAGACTATTAAATCCTATAGGCCTAGATAAAGAGAGAAGGAGGTAGATCTAAAGAAAATAAAACTAAACCTAATCTTAAGCTAAAAAAAAAGGTTAATATAGTCCTCTACAAAAAGTCCTAAAGATAAGAAGAAGGATCCCTATAAGAATGGAAAAATAAACTAAAGGAATAGTTATAGATATACTCCGAATGGTTAAAAGTAATAATTAAGAAAACCCCCTAGTAGAATAAGGATTTAACTAAGGAGGTAAGAATTATATAGGGAATAGACCCCTAAGATAAGAAGGCTTATAAAAAAGCTAGGAGGAGACTCTAAAAAAAGGTTAGAAAAGCTAGATCTTAGTTCTGGAATAAAGTAGTAAATAAAGTAAAGTTAAATATAGACCTATATAAGTTAGCAAGCTAAAGGAAACCTATGCTAAATACTAAAACTAAAGCCCTATAGGGACATAAAAATAAAAGTAAAAAGGAATAAATAACTATAATTACTAAAAATCTCCTTAAATAAAAAGCAGAGGACTATGGGAATAGTGATAATAATCCTATAGCATTAGAAATAAATCTAAATAAAATAACTTGGAAGAAATTATTAATAGAGATATTTTAAAGAAATATATTTAAGGTGGCCTTTAAGGCCCTAGGGGTAGATAGAATTATAGTGGACCTATTAAGGGATATAAAAGTTAATATAGATAGACTAATAGAACTGGTAAACTAGGACCTAGACGAAGGAGTAGTAACTATAAAGGAAATAGATATACTGCTTATCCTAAAATATAGAAGAGACCTAAGCACGACTAAAGGATAGAGACCTATTTCTCTCCTATTAGTAGTGGCAAAAGGAGTAAAGAAAGCCGTGGTAAAGTAGATAGAAGGGAAAGAGCTAGAATAAGGATAGTTTGGACCTAACTAAGTAGGGGGGATACTAGGTAGGTTAACTATAGATATTATCCTTAAAATACTAGACAGTATTAAGAGATATAATAATGTGAAGAAAAACCCCTAAAGAGCGGTGGTGTTTATAGACGTTAAGGGGGCGTTTAATAAAGTAAAAAAAGGAAACCTATATAAAGTCCTAAGAGATAAAGGCCTACCTAAGAACATTGTTAAGTAAATAGTAAACTTTATAAGTTCTAGGATAATCACCCTAAAGAGAGGAGGAATATTAGGGATACCTTTTAAGCTAGATAACGGACTCCCCTAAAGGTCCCTAGTATTACCTATACTGTTTAGTCTACTACTAAGTAAAGTTCTAACTAGAAAGGGAAACGGAAATAGGTATAGATACGCCAATAATATTGCGGTTAGAGCCTTTAGCGAGATACTTAAATAAGTCCTATCTAATGCTAAAAGGCTAGCTAATAAGCTAGCTAAGGAGGTTAAAGAGCTAGGACTAGAAATTAAACCGACTAAAATAAAGGCTATTGTCTTTAGAAGAAGCAAGGCCCCTATTTTATAGAGAGAGCTTATAGTATAGGGGAGAGTAGTTAAGACTAGCAAGAATGTGAGATATTTAGGAGTATACCTTAATAATAAGATAACGTTTAGGAAATATATAGAGATAAGGACAGCCCTTAAATAGGGAGTCACTAACCTAATTAAAAAGCTCTTTTATAATATGGGTCTCTATATTAAGGGGACCATTAAGCTAATAAAAACGGTACTAATCCCCACACTAATATACGGGTTAAAGGTGTAGTGGAAAGGGAAAAATAACCTAAACGGATAAATAAAGGGCTAAAGGCAATAAGGGCTAGTGGAAACCCTTAAAAAACTACTTAAAAGCTATAAAAGAGAGGCCTTAAGAACAAGTAAGGGATGTCTACTTAAAGTCTTAGACTAGGAGACAGGTATCCCTAAGCTAAAAGATATCCTAAATAACCTACGAGACAAAGCGTTAGTAAGGCTAAATTTAAAGGAGAAAGAGTACCTAATATAAGGAAGCGACGAAAGCCTAAAAACTAGGTTAAATAGGCTTAGGAGCTACGTAGGATAAGGTATAAAAGGAAAAGAGCCCTAGATAAGGACTAATATCAGAAGGTTAAAGGTTAGAGTAAGCAGCGAAAAAGAATATAAAAAATCCTTCCTCTAATAACACCTAAATACTAGGTAGGTATATATTATAATAAACGAGGACGAAGCTAGGTATTAGGTAAAAGAATAAGATAGAAAAGTTATTAAATAGGGTAAAATTACTAGGGGGGATAAGAACGTAACCCTAGACGCTAGTCTACGAGCCGTTAGAACTATAGCTTTTAAAGGACTAAAAAGCCCACACAGAAAAAGATATAGAAGATATAATGTATAGGTACACGTAAGGGACCCTAAACTCGTAAAAGAGTTAGAAAAAGACAAAGGACCTAGCACCTTAAGATAAGAGGTTAGTATGCTAAAGTCTATAAAAAAGAACAAGATGAGAATCCTTAAACTTAATAGATACCCTAAGTACTTCGCATTAAAAAAGGAAGAACTATTGGAGGAGAAGAAAGAGGAGATAGCCTCGTATAGATGGCTAAAGGAGGAAGTAGAAAAGAAAAGAGGAAAAAGAATTAGGAGGAGCTAGGAAGGGATAGCACTAAAAGATTACTAAACGCTAACTTAAGAAAACGAGAGATTAGTTAAGCTTAGAGGTAATTAAAAAGTAGTTAGATATATCCTTGCCGAAAGGATAGAAGTAGGAATATTTAATAAATATAGATTAAAAATAGGTAAAGGGCCGGTAGTCTATAGATGCGGGATACTAAAAGAAAGGGGACACTTCTTTAAGTGTGAGTTAGCCGAATATAATGGGTAAAGGCTACTTAAAATTATGCTACGCAAGTGGAAAAATAACCTAGGGGTATACCTGCTTAGGGAAGGAGTTAAGGATTTTAGAATATGGGTTAAGGAAACCGGATATTATTTTAGAGTGCTAAGAGAAATAAAAGCTAACTTAGAAACAGATCGTAAGATTTAGGAGTAATAAGATTAAGACCTTAAAGGTAATAGAAGGGTTATAAGAGGTAAATTTGTAACTAGATTATAAGAATACGTGGCCCTAGGGTATATAAGGACGTTAGGTCTGTAACTTATAGCTAAATAAGCCGCAGGTAGTTAATAAAAACACCACCACTACCACTAATGTATTCTCGACCTCCCTATACTTATCTACTATTATACCGTCCTTATATACTAGCATCTTTAATCTACCCTTCCCGCCTACCTACCCGCCTGCCATATTGGCCCTCCTAACGTAGCTTTTGGCGCGTTTGCCCGCAATAGCGAATCTCTCTAAATTAGGAATAATTAAAACAAAACCTATCGGAGAAGGACTGAATGACTTTCGCGATTTATTTAACTTAGCTTATTAGGATCTAGACATCTCTAGCTCTTTAAACTCGTTATACTAGATAGGTAACAAAGGTAATTACTAATATACCTATTATAAGTTTCCATCTAACGCTTATAGAACTAAAGAATATTTTGCTTAATCTAATACTAGCTTTATAGGGCCTTTACGCTTCTTATTTATTGCCATCTAACGGCGGTAATAAAAGCCTTTTTGTTAATCTATTAAGATTTAATTCAGCGGTTGGTTCCGACGACTTTAATATTAAGCGGTTCCTGCCTCTTCTAAATACGATCCTCCGTATTAAATCTAACAAGGTTATTTAGGAAAAGGTATACGCTACTATTATAAAGTCTACCCCCCCACCCCGATCGCTGCTACTCTACATTTAAACCCCGCATTTGCGTAATATAAGTAGCTTTACTAACTCGTCCGAATGTAGGGAATACGTAAATTATATTCTAAAGGAGGAGCTAGGCCCTCTTTACGTGGGGATTCCTAGCTTATATAAAGCATTCTTTAGGGAAGTAGAAGGTCTTAAAGAGGCAAGCGCTGCCGTTTTTAAGAAATGTAAGGAAGGGGACAATCCACTATACGCCGAGGGCGGCTGGCGTGACTGGCCTAAAAGTATAAAGTAAGATAATGTCCTAGTGTGGTTTAATAACCTAATTAAATCATTTTTGGGCTTTGTAGAGGAGCATGGGTCTGCCCTAAAGATATAATAAACGCTTATCGCATATACTAAGCAGCCCTTATAAGGGTTTACAGCAAAGCGAAAGCTAGATATTAGTTTTATAGATAATCTAATAGCTAGCAAAAGCTCTTAATACTATTAGTTGTATATACTTATATTAGGAGAGCTAAAAAGTAATCTAAATACTAATATAGCCTCGCAGGCATGGTTTAATTTGGGAAAATATATAAGAGAAGTCTTCGCCGCTTAGGACACTCATCGCTTTATCTTAGGCTTTACCCTCTATAAATCTATTATACGGCTATAGGAGTATAACCAGGTAGGAGGCATCGCATTATTACTATTTAATATTAATAAAGACGGACTATAATTTACCTTAGCGATATTAGGGTTTCTCTTAATAAATAAAGAGCAGCTTGGGTTTAACCCTACTATTTTAACATTAGACGGCAAACGATATATTAAGGTTATACGCAATAATTAAACTAAGCGTCTTATCCTTAACGAACTTATAAAGCGGGCACCCTGCATTACTAGTTGGGCAATAACTTGCTAAAAAGCGTACTATAAGGGTGACACCTTTAAGATACCTTTTGTTATTAAAGACTTGTAGTAGTACCTAGAGCGTAAGGAAGAAGGCGAACTGCTGCGTAAGGTAGCGGAGAAAGGAGTAATTAACGTGGCTAGGTACTATTACTATAGGACTATTTATATAGGTAGACAAGATAATAATATCTTTAATATCCGCAAGGGGTTAGATATTACTAAAGCGATAAACTATAAGCCTAAAAGCCTAATGGTGCCTTTAAGTATAGCTAGAGTGTAAGGCAGTGCAAGGAAAGGCCAAAGCACTAGTAGAAAGAGGTCGTCCAGCTGTACCAACGCCCTATTACCGCCCAATAAGCGCCTATGTTTAAGCTCTCCGATTAAGCGCCCTATTATATAAAATCGGGTATATTAACGCGTTATTACCTGCGACTATAAAAAGGCTCTTTATAAGGCAAGCTCTCTGGCTGCAATGCTTGCTATACTAAAGGGTAGCATTAAAGGATATAAGTCTTTATATACGCAGGCTAGCATCCTCTAATATAACATTTTAATAGGCAACCTCTTAATAAATAAGGAAGACGATAATCCCTCCTAGAAGTCATTCTTAATTAATCTCGATCTTGCGATTAAAGAGAAGCGAGAAGGACCTTTGGGAGTACGGGGTAAGACTGGCATAAGAGCGTTTATAGCTATAGGAGTGCTTCTAGGCAAGAAATACTCCTTTAGGCATAATTTGGAGTTGTTCTTCTAGGTACTTTTCTAAATATGCATTTATTATAAGGGTCTAAATAAGGAGCGTAAGCCTATCTTAAGGTTTAAGAAGTGGAATTATATAGACACTAAAGAGCTAGCTAAGTTAAAAAAAGGAGAGGTAGCTTATAAAGGTGATTTCATTAAAATAGTAGAGGAGTACTTTACGCCGTATTATCAGTTATTAGTCCCCTAGGTTAATAGGCTCCGGAAAGTAGTATTTCCAAATAGTAGGAGGTAGGAAAAGGATAATCTAGAGCTATATTCTAGGATAAAGAAGATACTTTAGTAAGCATAAAAGGATCTAAAGGTATTAGTAGAGTAAATAGAATAATATTTTATTATCCTATACTCTTCTACAGTATAACTAAAGATTTAGGCGGCTAAGGCTAGGTAGCAGCCTTAGTTAAAACGTATGTAAAATAGCATAGGGTAAGTTGCTGGGGCTAAATAAACCCGGAAAAGTGGATAACCCAATCTTCCGCTAGATTATTAGGTCCCTACACCCTACTATCCTATATAGGCTTTATGTTTCTATAAGATATATAATCTACTCCCTAACCTATTAGAAGCTACCTTATACCGCCTAAATAAAGGCTATAGAAGAATTAATCCCTTTCTCTAACTAATCCCCTACCTAAATAAGTCCCCTACTTAAATAAATCCCTTACGGGAGCTAATACCTATATATTTCGCCGCCCTATAGGAACTAATCCCCTACTCTTAATAATCCCCTATAGGATCCAATCCCCTACTCTAATAAATCCCCTATAGGATCTACTCCCCTATAGGATTTACTCCTCTACAGTAACAAATCCCCTATAGTAATAAATCCCCTACGCTAACAAATCCCCTGTGGGTGCTAATGCCTACGTATTCTACCACCCTACGGGAACCAATCCCCTACGGCTTATATTCCCGTATAGCTTTTACTCCCCTACGGAAGCCTATAGCTACGTTTTCCTCTCCCCTACGGGAACCAATACCCTACAGCTTCCGTTCTCTTATTCTTAGATCTACTACGGAATAAATCCCCTATAAATTCCGTTCCTATATATAGTAACCGTATCTTCTACTACCCTATAAGAACTATACCCTATAGCTCCTACTCCCGTACGGCTTTTACTGCCGTATAGAAACTAATAGCAATTTTTTCCGCTCCCCTACGGAAACTAATCTTATATAGCTTACGGTTCTCTATAGGGATTATTACCTACTTTCTTTATCGCCTTATAGCTTTTAATTCCTTACGGAAACTAACGCTTATATCTTTTACTCCCCTACGGGAACTAATGCCCTATAGCTTCCGTTCTCCTATTCCTAGATCTATAAGCAATTCGCCTGCGCTATAGCCTACTATATAGGCCTTATTATTATAGGAGCAAGCAAGTAATTTTAAAAAAGTAATAAGTAATAATACCACCAGCTATAAGATCTATAAGACATTTAATGCTGTATATATATAAGTAAATCTATATATACGAGTTTATATTCTTAACTAATCCAGCACCTTTAAAGTTACTTTTAAAATCTTTATTTAATATAAGAGCCTTATCCAAATGCTTATATATAAGTTTCTCCCCCTTACTTTTAGCTAAGCCGTAGCCAATTTATATGGTGTTCTTAATCTAATATAGTATATTAGCACCAGGCTTAAAACTTTTACTTAAATATTACCTTACCTATCTTCCGTTTAATTAATGGTCTAAAAGCCGCTCTATATCCCTTCTAGAGATATTAGTAGTAGCATTAGCTTGCTTTAGAAAGTTTTTCTATACCTACTCTTTTGCTAGTTTTTTTAGCTTATTATATCTAAGTGTAAGATATATTCTGCTTTATATAGCTATATTAAATACGGTAATCCTATTTGTTATAAAAAACATAATACCTTAGAAATACTCTATCTGTCGCAAAAAGACGGATACTAGGCTATTATATTAAATATTATTTAAAGTTCTTTCTACAAGAAAGACATCGGCCTTATCTAAAAAAAGGACAGCGCTCTAGTGGTGAATGTTTTTAACTATTAGAGCTAGGTTTTGTTCTAAATGGGCTAGATCCATATTAAGGTCTCCTATATAAGCCTTCTTATAGTTAAACTGGTATATAAATACACTTATAAGGGGGAACAAACTATATAGAGGGGTCTCCTCTAAGATTCGGCAAGTGCTTTAGCTGTTAACGTCTTTCTCACCCTAGGTAGGCCACTAAAACAGTTAGCCTTTAAAACAGCTAATACCTTGCTAGAAAACTTACTATAGCAAGAAAACTAGGCCTTTCCCCTTCCCTTTAATTATATTATTAAACTTTAATTTCCCAGACCTAAACTGGTAGCTCTTTATAAGTCCTTAAAGCACTATTTTTTTATCCTCGTTAATTACGAGTGATTTAAATGCTAAGGCATTCTAATTAATGTCCTTAATATTGGCGACGGCAAATTCACCTATTAGTACTTATATTAGTATATCGCTAGCTCTAAAAAAAGAGTGTAAAAAGCCTAACCCCATTTTTTATCTACTAAACTAAAGGCTAGGGCTATTAGTGGATAGATTAGGTACTTATTATCTTCTATCTCCTTAGGAACTAAACCCTAATTCTTTACGTTGCCTTGCCGATTAGTCCCTTAATTGTATACGCCAATTCCATATATATCTATAGCGATTAATTACTTGCTATAGTTAGGATTCTAATAATAAAATGCTATTGCGTCTACTATAATGCGGCCGCTTATAGAAAATCTTAACGGGCTATCTTTGGTCCAAAAAAACGCGATCCCTTTATATTTACGGTAGTTAATGCCTCTTAAAGATATAAACTTCCGGCTATTACTAATAAAATCCTGCTTTATCTCGGCTTGCCTTTTATAATACTCTAGCGGAAATACCTTAAGAGATGTAATTTTTATAGTTAAACGGAATTTTGGAATAGAGAGGGTGGTTTTTACCTCGCTAAACGCCTTCCTATTATAGCTAAAATAGTAACAGTTAAGTTCGAAGCTCTTTTTACTAAAAAGTAAGGTTTTAAAGTTGCCTAAATTATATATAAGGCATCTTAGTTAATTTAAGCCTTCGCAAATTATAAGGACGTACGTATTTAGTTTAAATAAGGCCTAAAGGAGATTAAAATTAATTTCACTATAGTCTAAAAGCGGTAGGAGACCATTAGTTATAGGCGCGAAATGGTCTTTAAGGAATCTTAGTAACCCCTAAAGGTGCTTAGCGCCGATTAAGTCAGGAGAAAGACTTTCCTAGTATATTTTTAACTGGGGTAGGAAATTAAATATAAGGTTTATAGGAATCTAGAAGTTAAATTAGAATCAGCTATATCTATAAAAAGGTCCACTTACTATAGGCTTGTCTTCCCAAAGGGAGATAGCTTATACGCCGTTTAGTACCACCTATAAGGCGTCTCTTACTTCTCCTAAATTTATGCTTAGGTATATACTATAGTCTTTCTTATCCTTTTCTAGCTTAAAGTTAGTATCTAAGTTAATATATTTAAAGGCACCTAAGAAACAGACTAAATTTCTTCCTAAGGATATAAATATACTAATTATATATATCACGCTCATTTAACGTATCCGGCGAAGTCTCTATAGTCTTATACTGGCAGCTTTATTTATCCCAGCTATAGTAGATACTATATTAGCGTATTTCTAAGTATATTTTAGGGATTTTGTAAGTATACATCTTATTTAATACCTTAACTTTAACCTTAGAACCTCTTACTTCGGGTATCTCTTTAACCCCTAAACTTATAGGGGAAGGTAGAGGAGGTAGAGGAGGTAGAGGAGGTTGGATTGCCTAAAGTATCTTTAACACGGTTATAAGCGTTTAAGAGAAAAGAAGCTACGCTAGTTACTTATAATATAGATGCGTTTAGCTTAGGCTACTAAGGGGGGTATTTATACTATTATAAGGCAGTAAAGGCGCTAGCGTAACGGGCTTAGATATAACTGGCATTGCTGCTCTATAAAGCTTTAGTAATATAATACTAATCTAAAAAAGGAGCTAAGTAGAAAGAGGAGCTAGATAGTATCATTTTTTAGGCCAGATCCGCCCTTTTCTTATACGATATAAGCTGTGCTATAGGTGTATCTGCACCCCTCTTCTAGTAATAGACTACCCTCCCCAATTAATCCTAGCGGACTTTAGTTAAGACACGTTAATATCGTCTCCGTTGTGGTAAATAAAGCTATGGTATATGTGCTTACTATACCTATAGAAATAGTCCCCTAGCTTACATACGGGATTTTAACTCTAGCACTAAAGCAAGCTTAAAAAAAGACATCGCCTAAAGTATGGAAGTGCTCTAATTAACATGCAGGAGATAGGCAATATCTTAGGTCGAATTAAAGATATAAGTGCAGAATTGGTGCTAGCAATGCTAGCTGGATTGCAGTAAGCGATCTGGCTGTACATCGTTTAGCTAGGGGAAGTAGCATATAATTGGGTTAACCGGTCTCATCTCATCTCGTCTTATCTCGTCTCGTCTCTTCTCTTCTCTTCTCTTTCTTCCCGTCTCTTCTTGTCTCGCTCTTTCTCGTCCCGGCTCTCTTTATCCTTCTTTTTATTCTTAGTTAAACTTCTAATGGCGTTAAATAACTAGTTTTACAAGCTTCTTAAGGAAAAAAGAAAGACGTTTAACGCTAATACGCATCTATTACCCTCCTATCAGAATAACGCGTTCAAATCGTGCCTTGAGGTGCTGCGAGAAAACGCAATATCCTTAGGGAAACGTTTAAAGGCGCGATAAAGTATAAGGCTACGTGCACGCACTCTATTAACAGACGTTTTCATTAGCTTAGGTCCTAAAGTATTCCTCCTATACACTTTAGCAGCGCCTATCTTAAGGCTGGCAACGGTATTGGTAAAAAACCTCCTCCAAGAGCTTCGAGAATGGTAGGAGAATCGCCCCCACCCCTGCGCTCTTATAGTTGCTGCCAGTACACTTTACAAGGCCAATTTAATTAGCACGTTAATTCCTTCGCCTCTAAAACGTCTATCTTTAAAGGTGGATCCCTCTACTAGTATAAAAGAGCCTTATATTTTAAATAAATTATTAATAAATATTATTAGAGGAACCCCTAATATTAGCCTAAGACTCTTAGTTATTGGAAAGGAATTCTAAAGCTCTAATTCCTTAGGACGCTGATCGAACGCTCGGTATATAAGTCTTAGGTACTTATTAATTAGTTGCTTATATATCCTAGAGCAAGATTTATTATAAAAAAAAAGTACAATCTCGTCCGATAATCCTAAAACTAACAATTAAATACCTTGTTCCCTAAATTTAATATATAAATACTTATTTAAGATAAACGCCTCTTCTAAGAGTCCTCTAAGCGCTATTATACTAGTATATTATTAAGTTATAGATAAACTATTATTAAAGCGTCCCTGGTTAGAATTATAGTAAACTCTAAGTCTGTAAAATAACCTTTAATAAGATGTTATATCTGTAGTTAATATTAAATAGGAAATCCAATATTGCTAGGGGAGGGCTAGTACTTTTCTTTCTTATTTATAAGGCACTATATAATTAAAAATCTCCCTAAGCCATTTCGCACCAGGATATAGACGAGCAATTTATAGAGAAAGGAAAAGGAGAGAGGAGGACTAGCGGTTATAAATTGCCTATCTATATATATGCCAAAAAAGGATAATAAGGACGCTTTTATTATACTTAGGATCGGTTACAGTTATAGATAGAATATCTTTAATTTATTTGGTTTAGGGGACCTAGATACTCTAGAGCTTTTAAAAAATACTATAGAAGAAGCTAGAGATTAACTTTTATCCATAAATAAATGGTATATATCGCTTTGGGTTACTACTTATTACTACCTCTTCTCTAACTTAATCCGTGCCCTTATTATATAACATTTATACCTAATAAGAACCTCTTTTATTACTTATTTATCTTCTATACCTAAAGCTTTAACCAGCTTCCCTTTGCCGTCTTTAATATTACATAATCCGCCTTTAAATATTATAGTTATATCCTCCGTTATCTTAAATATATAACCTCTAATCGTCTCCTATTTCCCACTAAGCGCCTTATCCCCGGCCTTAGCGGATATAATCTATATAGCTAGAAGTGCAACCGCATAAGTTAGCGGGACTAGTGGCTATAAAGGAGAGGTATTCTGTAGACGTAAAATATTAAGCAAATATTATCTTTTATAAAGCGTTCTTAATTACGGATAGCCGTCTAAGGAGGAATAGCGGCTAATTTAGGAATTTATTTTAGAATAAAAGGCCGTAAAGCACATGCGCATTAAAGCATAACTATTATAAAAGATATAAGTAATTAGGCATATGCTGCGCGGAATAGCTAAGCTAATATTTACCTTAATGGTAAGAATAGAATTGCTAGATAACTGTAAGAGGCAGAATATAAGAAATATAAAAAGAGGTAGATTATAGGCTTAAACGGAGAGCAGCTTTACGGAACTGCGCTACAAATAATTAGTAAAGTAGGGTTAAAGGAAATTTATAAGGGAAAATAGAGGTATTACTATAGTTAATAGGTTTATAGCTGCTTAGTTATTAGTGCCTAATAAAAAGGCTTATATAAAAGAATTGCTAAGCGGCTACCTCTTAGGCTGAGCTGTGGCCGGATTTACCTTACCCTACTATTAAAGCTTTTTAGCGCAGAATATTATATATATAATTAGGCTACTAGCCAATTAATGGGTAAGGCGTCCACTATAATGCGCATTTTAGCTATGTATTAGAGTTACCAGATATATAGCCCCTCCGCTAACTAAAATATCTTATAAGGATTGGATTCTTGTGGCTTATTCTTATTTATAAGGCAAATTAACTACAGCCAGTTTATACGCCTTTACGTTATATACATAAGTTAATTAATTATTAATGCCCGACTTTATATTATTTGGACTGCCGTTTAGTTTTAGCTATGTTACGTAATTTAAATTAGCTAGCCAGGTCGTGAATATAGTTTTAGCCTTATATTTTCTATAGCTAGCCTGCAACTAGACTAGCGCAAATAATAAACGCTAGAGAAAATGCATTACTATTCGCACTAACTAGATCCGGATAATATAGGGTTAGTATATCTGCTATAAATACTAATCCTATCTAAGAATAGCGTCTAAAATCTAGGGTAAATAATAAATTAGTCAGCCAGACACTAGGATTTTGCCGCCCCTTTAAAGCCCTTACTATTTTAACACCATAGACCTTATCGTAGTGCTACCCCCTAGCTGCAGCTATAAGAATCTTATCAGCTAGGGAATTTTGGGCACTATATATCGCGACAAACTTTAAAACGAGGTTATTAAAGCTCTAAACAACGCGAATTCTTAACGCTTTATTAAAGTTAAAAAGGAGATCTATAAGAGACTCGGTTAATATAATGGACTCTTATAATACTATAGCAGCGAACTTTTCTAAAAGGATAACCGTATAGCGATACGTCTAGAATACGCTTTAAACGGCTAGCTTTACAGGTTTCTTTAGGACAGAAGCAATAACGTTAATTAAACTTTATAAATGTGTTGGATTTTATAGCTTATAGACGTTCTTAAATATATTTACTCTAAAGGTGTTATACACGGTAATATTTCGTGCTATAACATTCTTTTAGATAAATATTTAAACGCAAAGCTAATCGACTTCGCTAGTTTATTAATTAATAAATCTCCTCTTTTTACCTCGTACTTAGTTTAAGCCTAACCTCTATATCCAAGCACGCCTTAGAAGGACGAAATTTTTGCCTTTAGATTGGCTTGTTATTATATCTTAATGCGTTATATTACCTTTTATAAACTTTCCAATAATAATATAGAGAATCGTTATAAATAAGGAATATTTCCTAAATTAAAGTCCCTAAAGGCGTTTAGAGTTATTATTAGAGGCTATTAAAACGGCAAATATAACTACATAGATAGTGTTATTAAAGAAATGGGTAAGTAAGGTATGTTTATAAAACTAGGAGTTTTAACTATCTAAACTTATTCGTAGGTTTAAGGAATCCATCCCTAGTAATAGCGCCGCGGCATTTCCTCCATACTCTTAAGGCTTTCCTTTTAACATTTATAAAATCTCATCTTTAGCTTAAAAATCTAAAGGCTTCTCTGTCCAGATTTATACTTTACCCATTTCTTAGGCGTTATTAGCGTTAATAAAGGTAAGTTTATGCTTTATAAGTCTATTAGTTTTACTATCCTTATATATAGTGTAATATACTAACTATCCTTTATTTAGGACATACTAGATAATCTCCGGTTATTAGCAAGCTCCTAAACTGCACCGTACTTTATGTTACAGGTATTAAGTTAGGACACGCTTGCCCGCCTTATGCAATAGCGCTAGGGCAGGGGACGATGCAATTCATCTTTAAGGAATATCTTAGTCTCTTCTAGCACTTTTTGTATTAGACGGTAATCTCGGTAAATTAGCACATCTTAAGTATAGAGAAGTTTATAATTCGACGAAATATTTTAAGTATGTTAATAGTAAAAGAGGATTTATAATATAAATAAATAGGTGCTATAATGCCTAGTAATATAATAAGTCTTACAACTTATAAGGCTCCGTTTTAATTAGATATACATGACATAAATAAGTTAGCAGCGAAATTTAGATAAAAACGGCTGTATATAGCAACACCGCCTTAAAAAAATGCATTTAAATAATTAGACTACTAAATATAAACCCCGGCTTCCTATTTCCGCAGGACTAACCAAAATATAAGAATACGCCCATGCTACTAGCCCCGTCTCTTCTACACAGCAACCCTACCCTTTACTTTTATAACTTTGGAAAAAGAGTATACCTATAATAATCCAGCTTTAGCTTACCAAACGCGTCTTTAGTAAGACTTAAGGGCATCTTTAAAATTTAAAAGCCCGCTTTTATAAACCTAGGTAGGCTTCTAAGCTACCTTATATTTACGCCCTAACTTAGTTATTCTTTCCCCTAGAATATCGTTAATCTCCTATTTATCATCCAAGCTTATTTTATTAATTTTGTCTTTTTTAGTCCGGGTATAACGCTTTATAGTAGGCTCTGGGTTTAAAACGTCGCTTTAGTTATTAGCGACGCCACCGCTGTTACCGTCCTTATCCTCGTTATAAGTACAATTACTAGCCTCATTATAAAACGGTTTAATACTATAGAGAAGGGTAGGCTCCTAAAGCGAAGGGCTAACGGGCCACAGAGTGGATACCGCTTACTAGTTAACTTGCGGGTATTAAGAGTTAAGGTTAAGGATAGGAGGGATAGGGGGGCTAGAAGATAAGTCTTTATAATAGGCGGGTGGCCTTTATTACTTCTAGGGACATAGACTATTACCGCCCTCACCGCCCTTACCACCCCCGCTACTCTCTTTAGTAGGGTTATTAGAATTACAACTATTATTAGCCCTATCTTCTGGTGGTCTAGTATCGCAAGGAGATATATAGTGCCGGGGGGAGGAGCTAGTAGGCCGCGCAGCAGAGACCGCTTGCTCCTTAATACCGTCACTGTTGTTAAGGCCAAGGGTAGGAGAGCTAGAAGGCATAGTCCTCCGGGAAGTAGGTAACCTTTATTACTTCCTAAGTTATACGCTTTCGCCGCTCTCACTAATAGAAGTATTAGAGATATAATTAATGCTATCTAGTTAATTAAGCTAATTAGACCTCCGCTTCTTTAACTTCTTAGCTCCTAAAGACTTTTAACCAGCAGCTACTAATATTCTAAGCTTCTGCCTAAACTGCGGAGCAGTTCCGATGCGACGCCCCTTAGCTAAATTATCCGTTTAATTGCCGTCTAGCGTTAAGGGTATAGTACGGTTGTGCGTAGGTACGCGTACCTCCTCTTCTAGCGCTTCTAATAAAGGCAGCTCCTTATCATCTTTATTATCCTTATTACTGCCGTTATTTCCGTTATCTACTAATTATTAAATAAGGCTATTATAAATTAAAAAGGGAAGCGTATACCTAATCTATAAGGTATTAGTCGATTATCGGCTTCGTTAGCTTTGTCGTTAGCGTTACTAGCTTTATCGCCCTTAGCTTCTAAGTCTAGATCGGCTATATTGTCTTTAATAACTATTAGATTTTCTACTAGTCGTTAGACGTATATATTTATAACTGCTAGGGGAATAGGGAAAGTGTGGTGGGGTAATTGTAGGGGATAATTACCTTGACTTCCTCTAGAGACTTGACTGTTATTTCTATCCCCATAGGAATCTTCCTTGTCGTCCTTATTATCCTTATTATCTTTATAATACTTCTTATAAGCTTTCTTATAATTATATATAGGGTCTATAGGCGCTTTATTAGACGGAATCTCTAAATTAAGGCCCTAGGTGAAATAACATGCTATTAAGTGCCTAAGCTTTTAATACTTCTTGGCTTTTTAGGGGGAAAAGAGGTATTCCCCTATTTCTCCTTTTAGGTTTGCTACTCGTGCTTTTCTTAGGGGCTGTAATTGCATAATACTAAGAAGCCCTTAGTTTTTCAGGGGGTGCAGTATAGAAATTGATATTATTAAGTGAAATTTCTAAATAAAAGCGAAGGGGTTAAGAAGATGCCACTGTTGCTGCTACTATTGTTATTAGAGTTGTTATTACTTTATGTCTTTCTAATAGCCCTAAAGGACGGGTTACGCTAGGCTTTTAAGTCCACGCTAGTCTCCTCTTTGCCACTAGCTTATATCCGTAGTATCTACACTAAAATAACCCCACTAGCTTAATAGCGAATTAAAACGTATAATCTATACTCTATTAGCAATTACCGTTTGTAACGTATAAAGGTTTACACGGGCTTAAACTATTATAAGATTAACGCCTATTAGGAAACTGCGATTAAGACCTAACTAACTAAGCTAGCACATTCTACCTCTAACAGGGGCATTACACTAAGCCTCCCTATTAAGGAGGTTAGTGGCAAAGTGCCTCCTTTACCCTTATTCCTTAGAGTTAGGGCTAGCGTTAACGTGTCCGTTTTCCACCCTAATATACTAGCAAGCTAGATTCTCCGCGCTAAATCCTCCGCGAGACTATAATTCCTAGTATTAGATAGGTAAAGGGCGTGCCGTAATTCTACTGTAAGCATTAAAAGACACTCTAAGTAATAAGGGCATCCTTAAATCTCTCCCCTAGATCTAAGGAACTTCCTTAGTTACACTCTACGGAGCTTACAGCCGCTACTTAACCTCCTAAATATGCGCAAAAGCCTTGCTTTTACCCTTACCTATAGCCGGATGTTATAAATAACATAAGGGGGCAGATAGCGCGAGTAGATTAGGCAATTACGCCCGTATCTATCTCGGCCCTTTTAGCTAATATAGCTACCGCATAAAGTCCGTCTCCGTTAGAAGATTAAATGCGCGAATTTTTCTCTAGTATTTATTAGCTAAGAGCAGGATTATAACACTAGCTCTACTAGAAGCCAGGCTATACTACTAAATAGGCCGTTTACCCCTAGATTCCGCCTTATAAGTCTTAGGTCTATATAAAGGATATTTCCGTATAACCTATACCTTCTTAGCTAAATAGGGGGCTAGATTAGACTAAAGCCTAGCGGCTTCTCTAATTGCAATGTAATCCTCTAATTATTAGGGAAAAGTAAGGTCTAGGTCTAGGTTAAAAAGGCGCTAAAAAGGGCGAAGGCTTTTAGCTTTTAGCGGCGCAGCTTTAACTAAGCTAAGTAACTAGCATTAGCCTATGGTTTTGCTAAGGATCCACTTCGGCGTCTGGCTTCGCCTTTATTATAATACTATAATGTAACACTGCCTAACACGTCCCGCAGCTCGCAGCAGCTGTAACCCATATAATCTATTACTAGGCGGTTCTCGGCATAGCCTTATAGCTATTTATAGCTGTTCCAATAGGGATTAAGTCGCATATTATAGTTACGCCTAAAATACTGCTAGAGGCGGAGGTAAAGAAGAGGATAAATAAAAATGTTATTCCGGTGCACTAATTGGTAGGGGATATAGATAGGAGGAGAGGAGAGAGGAGAGAAGAAAGGAGGAATACGGTAGAACTAAAGCATATATTAACACTAGGAGAGAGTATAAATGTATCCCATAGAAAGGGCCGAAGAGTTACAGCGTTGGGTAATTGTTAGTATAAAATATGCGGAGATTAGGGAAGGCGGGTAGAGCACCTATATAGACGCTAAGGGGATAGAAAATGCCTTACGGCTAATAGCTAGAGTCTAAGGTAGCACGGTAGCGGGAAAGAAAAGAGGAGATAGAGTATGAGGGCAAAAGCAGTAAGGGAGAAGGCCTTTTATAGTTGAGGTTGAGGTTAGGTCTTGGCCAAACTGGGGTAGGGAAGTAAGCGCGCCTTACTTGTAAAGGAACCTCCATTTCCTAATACGTGGTCTTTATTTTATTTTTTACTTTTTAAATATACCTAGTTTTAGTTTTTAGAGTAAATATAAGTACTATTATTACGGACCTTATATTAGTAGTAGTGGAACTACTAAGGAGAGATATAAACGGACTAGTAGTAAAAGTACGGGAGGTGCTAGAACTAGTTAAACTATAGAATAATATCACGAAGTAAGTATAAGCGACGATAATATATAGTAAAGTAGATATTATTAAGCTATGTATATAAACTATGTAATAAGATTAAAACGTTATATAAGGAAAGAAGGTAGGAAAACGGGAAGAAAGGGTATATATTATAGACTTAGTTGCTTAGTTAATATATACATAGAGCAGAATAGAGTTTAGGTAGTAGTCCTAGCAGAACTTGGCAGGATTTAGTAAAACTTAGTAAAACTTAGTAGAATATAGCAGAATGTAGTAGATTACTATTAGATTGCCGTAGATTGCTATTAAATTGCCGTTTTATAGTCAGTCTTTAGTTATTAAGTTAGTAAAAATAGGTAAATATATATAAGGTGTTACGGGGGTGTCCCGTAATAGATAAGGGGTAGCTAAGTTATATAGTTAGTTATATTATAAGTTTAAAACGTAGAAATGTGGGAATGTAGGAATATAAGATATACTAATGTACTAATGTACTAATATACTCAGTATATTTCTTAGGCGTAGTATTATATATTTAAAGGACTATAGTCACTACCTAGATAGTTCTCTTCCTTATAGTAAATCTTAAAATATAACTAAGGTTAATCTATTAGGCAACCACTTTACTAGTTATTATTATATTATTAACTTCTTGTTTACCTATATACCTAGTCTATTAACAAGTTTACCGTAGTATTTCCTATAAGGCTTCGTTATAACTACAACTATATTTACATCTCTCTTCTATATAATTATCTAATATTTAGTAGGCGAGTCCCTTTAATTACTAGCTTATCTTTTTTAGCTAGGCGTTAAGACTACCTATAACTAGAATATAACTAGAACGGCGGGGTAAGAACTAAGAATAGCGATAACTTAAGAATTAAGACCGGCTGTACTCTAGCAGTTAAGAACTGCAGCATCTTAAGTATTAGAAGTAGTAATATCCTAAGAACCTATAGCAGACGTACTATATGTTTTAGGCGTAGAGATTAGTCTTTAAATATCCTTAAGTACCTATACCGCGCGTTTAATACCCTTTAGTATAGCTAGAAGTAAAGTACTAAATAGAGAGCTCGGTGTGCTAATTCTACCAATAACCTAACTTTTAAGTAGCGAAGTTAGTATATCTACTATGCTCCGTGCTACCTCCTATATAGTAACCTAGATAGTAAGACTATTATTCTATTACTAAACGTGCGTAGTATACTCTACTAGTATAGATGGCTGCTCTAGTAACCTGTGTACCACTAAGGCCTTACCCTAAGTAGCTTTTACCCATCTCTTCTATACTAGATTACTTTTATAAGTAATTTTAACCGTCTTAACTGTGCTCCTTAATTGCTTAATTAACTAATTGCTATAGGTATTATAATGTCGCTATAAGATAAATAAGGGAGCTATACTTTTTAATAAACCCACTATAGGTGTCTTCTAGGAGGTATTAGGCGTAGTCCTATTATATAGATACGTAAGCTACTAGCAGCATTTCTTATTTATAAATGTAGATAATAGTATAGGAAAGCGTCAATACTTGCTAGCGTATATTAACTCTACTTACTTAACCACTTACTTATTAATAAACCCTAATACAATATTAGGCTAGGTGCTAGCCCTTAGCTAATAAAGTGGTGCTAAAGTATTTAGGGCTAATATAAACGTAGGAAATAATAAAGGATTATATTAATTATAATACTAATTAGTTAGGGCGCGAATAATATAGTTTAAGGCTGCTAGTAATAACCTATCCTCTTTTAGGAAGGTAAGGAAGGCCTTGTAATAGTATTTACCGTTTACTATTTTCTTTTATTTAGTTAATATCTTCTTACGATTAGCTATTTTAGCCTTTAACTAGAATATAAGGTCGCTATTAGCTATAGAATTATAACTTATAGCTGATTTCTCCAAGGAGATACTCTCTATATTATTAATATCGCTAGGTATATAACTCTAAATAAGTTAACTCCGTCTATATCTAGTAGGTAGGCTATTACGTCCTTTTTAAGGCGCTTAAATAGGCCGCGGCTTTATACGCGGTAGTAGTAGCTTTTATCTTAGCCTATTTATTCCCTCTATATTAAAGGCCTAATACGGCAAGAAGATAAAGCCTATACTAGTGCGATTTTTTTTATCCACCTTAACTAATACGCTACTATATATTACCCAGGCTCTTTATAATTAAAAACCCCTAAATAATTACGCGCTTAATATTAGCGACATTTACGCCTATACTAAGGGAGGTTATAGCTATTATAATACGGATAATAGAAGAAGGCTTCTTAAACTCTATATACCGTTAGTTGCGATTATACTCCTATATAGTAGTGGTAAACTTTTAGATTATGCTATTAATATAAAAGGCCTTACTATTATTATTGGCCCCCTTTATATACGCCTTAGACTTCTAGAGTAGTATATTTTAGAGGTACTCTACTATATTCTAAACAGAAATTCGACTATTAATAAAGACTATTGTCTTTGGTATATATATAGGTATAAGTATTCTATCGCCATCTATATAGCTATTTAATAGAAAATATAGGTTCTCATATAGGTCTACCTTTCGCTTAAAAATTGGCTATATATATATATATATATATAGATACGTCCGGACAATTAATAGATGTTTTTATAACCTTATTCTAGTATAAATAAACGCTAACTACTTAAAACCTAGCGCGCAATAGGACCGATCTTTCTTCCTTCTTGTTAAGTGTTATAGAATAGGTAAACTAGATAATACTTAGATAGAGGATTACCCGTAGCTCGCCTAGTATTAAGTAGGCTGGTTAAAAGCTTTCCTATTTCTTTACTAGATAATATTTATTAATTATAACTAGCCTAATCCAAGACTATAGTTTTAGCCCCTTTAAGGTATTCTGGAATAACTTTATTAACGCCTACTTGGGTTTAAAAAGTATATACATATACACCCCTTCCTAAATCTTTATAATTAAATCCTTCTCTTAACTTTTTATTTTAACGTTAATAAGAACCGGATTAGACTTATTAATTTTTTTAATATTATCTAACTACTTATTACCAAGCTTATTTAGCAGTATTATTTAGATAGTAATTTTACTAATAAGGACAGAATACGCGTAGAAGATTAGACTTTTATTAAAGCCTATACGGGCAATAAAAAGAGTGTCGCCTTTCCTAAATATAAGCTGATGTAGAGTGCGCACCTACTTACTGCTCGGCTTAAAGTCTTTAAGCCATAGATAGGTTTAAAGAAGAATTCGCTAAAGATAAAGGCTAATAACCTTATACTGGAATAGTATATTCTCTATATACCCTATCTATTAAATAACTAATAATAATTACTTTACGCTTAGACTTTAAATTAACCATAGAGTCTCTAGGATAGAACTATAATTAGCTAATAGTTATAGTATAGGCAACTCTACTACCCTATTCTAAGATCTATTGTTACGGACCTTATATTAGCAGTAGTACAACTACTAACAATAGATATAAATGGGTTGGTTAAGATAGTATAGAAGGCGCTAGAACCAATTAAGCTGTAGGATAAAGGGTAGCCGAGTTACGTAGCTAGTTACGTTATAAGTTTAAAACATAGGAACGTGGGAACGTAGGAACGCGACATACTAATATACTAATATACTAACGTACTAAACCTTTACTATAGGGAGGAGTTATATATTTAAGGACACATGGTCTCTATAGATAGTTTCTCTTCTTTATAGTAAATCTTAGAATATAATTAGAGTTAATCTATTAGGCAACTACCCTACTAGTTATATTTACGTTATTAACTATTTTATACCTATATACCTAGCCTATTAATAAGTCTACCATAGTATTTCCTACAAGGCTTTATTATATATTTACTACTAAGGTTATAATAAAAGAAGTTAAACAATATACCACTAAAAGCAGTAGTTATAATAGCGTCTATAGTAGCGACTACATTAGGGTTAGGTAACGATACTAGTATAGTAGATACTAACTTATAACTAGTTACGGTTGGATAGTTATAGGCAATAGTTAATTAATTAATAGATAATAATAGGATACTTAAAGAAAGGATTAACGGGATAGGAGCAGTAAAGGTTAAGCTACCATCTATTAAGCGATTCTTGGGTAAGAAGTTAAAACTTAAAGGATTCCTTATATAGATGCACTTTAAGGTTATATAAGAGGGAGTAAAGCTAGTAGCAGCTATAGACTAAATAGCCTACGCAGGATTATTCCTACTAGGAAGGGCACTTAAATAGTTTAAACCTTATCTTACAAAGATATAGGAAAATAGTATAGTAACTACTAACTAAGAAGTATAATAAATGTTTGCTAGTTAGAACGGGTTTACGGAATAACTAATATAAATATTTAGAAACCTAAAGGTAACTACTATAGTAAAACAAAAGCTTTAAAACCTAGCGTAATAAACCTTAGCAATTAAGTATATAATATAGTTTTATATATTAGCTATTATAGGTTAAATAGAATAATAAGGCGCTTATAGTATAGTATAAATAAGGACTTAAAGCAAAAGTCTAGAATATAATTATTCTAATAGAAGATGCGGATACTCTTAAGGAATTAATTAATTAAGTAATTAAGATTAATAATAGGATCTACTAAAAAGAATAGACTAAAAAGGGTTAGGATAGAGTTCTATAGTTATATAAGGCGTAGGGTATGTAATAATAAAGTTAAAACTAAAAACTATAATATAGCGCAGAGCCAATGGACCTAAGTAATACTAAAGAAAATAAGAAATAGAATAAGAAACTATAGAAACCTAGAGAATAAGAATTAAGTAATTAAAGGTCTAAGGAGTAGAGGCCAAACTAGGGATCTTAGTAGTAGAAGACGTTTGGGCGGACTCTATAGTAAGAAAAATAGTTTAAAGAAGGAGCTTATATAAATTATAGAAAATAAGGTTATTTTATAAAAGACTATAAGAGTAGGTAGGGTTACTACGTAGTAAAAGGAATAAGACTAGTAGAAGACATATATATATAGAGGGATAATAGTATACTGCAAGAAACTAAAGAGTGTTTAATTAAGAGTTTTACGTTTTATTATAATAACGTATACCAAATTTATAAGGATGCTAAGTATAGCGTAAGCTATTAGCTATAGAAGCTAAAATTATTAGAGTTTAAAGGGACTAATAAACCGTCTCACAGATCGGACATTAAGGACGATAAATTTAATATAGGCGAAATATTTAGCGATAATAAGGTAATAAGGGTAGCTTACTAGAAGTATATAGACCTTAAAGATATTATAAAAGAGGTAAAGGATAATTCCACTATAAAATAGGAAATATTAGTAGGGACTAAGACCCCACTAGATATAATATCTATCGCTTTATAAGACATAAGAGAAGTAGGATAATAAACTACTTTGGTACTTAATAAAGGCAAAAGGCTAAAGGCTTAAGATTCTTAAGACGAGATAAGAGATAATTAAGATTCTTAGGAAGAGATAAGATATGCTTAAGAACCTATAATAGACAACAACTAATAGAGTAGAGTAATGGCTTAGTTTAGTAATATATAAATAAGCTTAGGATAAAGTTTCCCAAAGGCATAAGACTCTTAAAGTAAGATAAATAAGATTTAAGATTCTTAAGATAAGATAAGAACACTATAGAAGCTTAGTTAAACTAAGGCTAAAGCTAAGCTTAAGAGAGAAGCAAGTTTAGGATTAAGAATCCTATAGGACTAAGATTTCTAGGTATAAATAAAGACTATTAAATAAACTAAGATTAAGAAGTAAGAAGACTTTAAGGATTTACTTATAAGGCGAAAAACGAAGGAAACTATAGGGGAGTTTAGACAGAGAATCCTTGTATAGTATGAACAAAAACTAGACTAGAGATCTAGTATACTAGGTTATACTAGGGACAGAGCACCTATATAAAGAATTACTAATAGGCCTAGGGTAGGTATGCTAAAAGCTAAGTGGCTTACTGAACTAGAAAATAAGGAGGATTTAGGGACCACTATTAGGTTTAAGAAACAATATATAAAAGGCTATTATAATATAGTAATAAGAAGATACTTCCTTATAGATAAGCCGTATATACTCTAGTAGCTATACTAAAAGTAGTATAGGTAGCGATATAATGATAAGTAGGAAGACTTTTATATATAGTTAGACAAACGAGTTATCTAGAACTACCCTATTACAGAAAAAGCAATAAATTATATTAAGGGAGCCTTAATTATAACATTAAAGGATTTAGAAGAACGATTAGAGGACTAAAGAAGTAAGAGGCATATCTTAGTACCCGCGAATAAAGTTATAACGTTTAGATTAATACGGTAAAGGTTTAAACTTAAAGATAAAGATAAGTTAAGAGTTAACCTAAAGCACCTAGCACACTATACGCTATTATAGATTGTATACGTAGATAATATATACGATATGTATAAGAATCTAAAAAAAAAAAGAATTAGAAGTACCCTATAAGAATATATTAGGCGCTAAAGGAGCGATAGTATAAATATACTAAGTATATACACGGATGGCATTTAGTAGAAGTTTAGGAGTTAGGGGACTTAATACTTTAACTAGAAAGATTCCTTACGGAAGAATATTTAGACGGATAATAGAGTAGGAATACCTAAAGAATACGTGTTTATAGTATATAGAGGATAAAAAGCGAACTAGGTATTAGCTAAAGAACGAGTTATTGTCTTTAGAGCTATCTATATAGTATATATCTACTAAGTCCCACTCTAGGGATTCTTATAGATTTTCTACTAATCTTAGATGTTCTTGTATAGCTTCTTCTTTACTACCCCTTAAGATAGAAAAGAATGCAGAGATAGGAGGGGACTACGGTTTTTGCTATTCTAAAGAGATTCTCTCTATTTTCCAGTTTTAATTAGCTGCTAAACTCTAGAGACTAAAGATAGTAGCTGTGTCTTTGGCTGTGAGAGGTACATTATAGTAGAGTTTTTAGGGCTAGAACTAGAGCTAGAATTAGCTGCTAATTCGTCCCTATCTTTGTTAATCTCTTTTATATAGACCTTCTTAATTACGTGGTTTTCCTTGAATTTTAGGATTTTTAATGCGTAGTTATTGCAAAGCTTTTTAAATCTAATTCTAGGAGGAGGAATAGAGGCTTCTATCTCTACAGCTTAGCTAGGAGATCCTCTAAACGCTCTTAAAACTAGTTTTAGGGCCTTATTTTATAGAGATTAGTACCTATCTAGTAGGTAGTCTCTAGATTTGCTTTTCCACCAGCATTATATACCGTAGTCTGCTATAGTGGTAAAGTAAGCTATATAGAGCTGTTATAGGGCTTATAGAGATAGACCTCTTTATATATTACCTAGTCTTCTAATTAAATAGAAGGCTGTTTTTGCTTTAGAGATTTGTATTTCTATATATTGTATAAAAGTAAGCTTAGAGTTTAGAAATACCCCTAACTACCTAACTAGGGGTTTAGGAGATATTTCTACGTCTCCTAGCTTCAACCCTTCTTCTATAGTAGTGCGTTTACTATAGAAGTGTATAAGCTCTATTTTGCTAACGTTGAAACTAATAGCAGCTTCCTTAGCTTTAGATATTAGCTCTAGCGCTATTCTCTCTAGCTTTTTATAATTAGACTTAGCTGAATTTAAGGTAACTGTAATTACAAAATCGTCCATATAGCTAAGAGAGTAGGCTCCTTCTATCTGTATGCTATAGATATTACGTATATATAGTAGAAATAAAGTAGGGGATATAGGCGATCCCTGCAGTATCCCTATTTCTAGTTCTACTTTTTCTTATATTTGCCTATTAAAGGAGAGCTGTAGCTTTCTATTGCTAAGGAAAGTAGCTACCTATTATATAAACGCTATAGGTAGTCCTAGTTCCTTATAGATAGATAAAAGCTGGTTTTTAGAGATATGGTTAAAAGCCCCTCTTACGTCTAGGAATAACGTAGTGGCTATCCTTTATCTAGCTTTTTTCCTACTATTTTTAGATTGGATATTATTTAGAAGTAATAAGACTGCGTCTATTGCGGACCGCTGTCCTCTTCCTCCTAGTTAAGAATCTTGAAGTATTGCAGGGGTAGCTGCTAAGGTAGTTAAATACCTAAAAGTCTCTCCTACTATACAGTGTACAAGTTGCCAAAAATTTGGCTATATAGGGGATAGATGCTCTACTAAGGCCTATTAATTTTATACAGCGGCATATTTATCTAAGAACCACTTCTGTTCCACTTATAATATAATAGGAAGACCTTATAAGTATACTACCCCTCTTTACAGCAATTATAAAGAAAATTACTTTGCTAATAGTAAAGACTACAAGTCTCTTAAAGCAGCTAAGCTAGTATATTAATAAGTATAAGCTTAGAAGGTTCTATACAGGAAGAAGAAGAGATCTCTCTAGTTTCTAAAACTAGGGGAGAAATCTCCTTTATATAATA
>Ga0307515_10003069_pt1 | contig 35363 bp, 26 predicted proteins | sample 17_EM_MG_FD_194513 | JGI IMG/M metagenome (GOLD analysis project Ga0307515, IMG submission 194513) | Populus trichocarpa ectomycorrhiza microbial communities from riparian zone in the Pacific Northwest, United States - 17_EM | ecosystem: Host-associated > Plants > Roots > Unclassified | place... | reverse complement strand
GGCGATGCTGACCGCCTGGACCATGGGCTTCAGCACGAGCGCAAGCAACACGCCAAGGAACTGGTTGGCGAGGATGAACAACAGGCCGGCGGCGAGCAAAAGCCATCTGTCGCCACGCAGCGGCAGATCGAAGACGAGAAAGAGCACGGCATCGGCCACGCCGAGCACGAACAGGAAGACGAGCGTGTAGGGCAAGAGCTTGCCCAGCATGGCCGGCCACAGGCCATCGCCCAGACGGCGCAGCACACGCAGACGATGACGGGTCTCGGCGTCGCGCCCGACGGAATAGGCCATGGTCGTGACGATGACGACCTGCAGGATCGCCGGCAGCAATGCGGCCAGCAGGAAGTGGGAATAGTTCAGCGTCGGATTGAACAGCGGATTGACCTGTACCGGGATCGGCGAAAGCGAGGCTTGAGCGATATAGATGGGTTGGCCGTGCGATGTCCTAAGCGACAGCCGGATACCGCCCTCGACACTGGCGAGCGCCGCATTGACGCCGCGCAGGGTCAGGTTGCCCGTGGTCATCGTTTGGGTATTGTAGAAGAACACCACCTCCGGCCGGCGCCCCGCGAACACATCGCGTTCGAGATTTTTGGGGATCATCAGCAGACCATGCATCTTGCCCGACAGGATGAGGTGGCGCCCTTCCGTCAGATCGGAGACATTGACGGCGACGGCCGTGTCGGGCGTGGCGTCCACTGTTCGCACAATCGTCCTGGAAAGGTCGCTACCATCGAGATCGAGGACAGCGATCGGTAGCCGGGTCGCAAGTCCGGCGCTGAACACCGTCGACAGCAGCCCCATCAGGATGAGCGGCAGGATGACGGTCAGGAAAGCCAGGAAGGGGCGCTTGCGGAACTGCGCCGCTTCCCGGACAAACACAAGCGTAAAACCCGGCCTGACGCGCCCCTTGGCCAGCATGTCAGTGCTCCGTTCCCGGCCAGGAGGCGATGGCGCTCATGCCCGGCCGCAGGGCTTCGACTGGCGTTGTGGGTACAGCCCGGACTTCGAACGTCCTGAGGTCGAAATCCCCCGTCGCCCGGGTCGCACGCCAGGTCGCATATTGGCCCTGGGCGTTGATCACGGTGACCTTGACCTGAATGGTCGCGTCTTTCAGCGCCGGCACCTTGACCGAGAACGTGTCGCCGACCTTGAGCCCCTTGAGCAGATCCTCTCTGAGGTTGAAGGTGAACCAGGGATGACCGATGTCGATCATCGAGAAGAGCGGCGCTCCGGCGCTGAAATTCTCGCCGAGTTCTGCGACGCGCGTCGTCACCTGGCCGTCGATCGGCGCGCTTATGGTCAATTCCTTCACATCGGTCTGCTGCTGGTTGAGCGTGGCCATTGCCTGCTCGACTTTCGCGGCGGCAAGTGCGCGCTCCTCCTTGCTCGCGCCGGCAATCGCGAGATCGAGATTGGCCTGCGCTGCCTCGCGCGAGCGGAGCGCCGATTCGAGGTTTCGGTTTGACTGATCGACCCGCGCCTGCGGGGCCGCACCCGTCACCACCAGCTTTGCCTGCCGGGCCTGATCGGTCTGGTAGAGCACGACATCGGCCTGGGCCGCTTCGACCTCGGCCTTGCGGGCAGCAATAACCTCGGGCCTGGTACTGTTGACCCGGTCGAGATCCGCCTTGGCGACGATCAGGGCGGCTTCGGTTGCATGTACCGCGGCAAGCAATTGCGGGCTTTCGAGCTCGGCGATAACAGCTCCTTTCTTGACTGTGTCACCGACATCGGCGTTCAGCTTGGCGATACGACCCGAGACCCGTGGACTGATATCGACGCGGTCGGCGGAGACCTCGCCTTGCACCACGAGCGGCGGCGGCAATGTCGCGTACCAGAGAAGGACGCCGAGGCCTGCAAGGCAGACTAATCCGATGACGATGCGAATGATCCTGGCCATTTAGCTGCCCCTGGCGAATATCGGTTGTAATATCTCTATTCCAGCGCTGCGCAGACGTCGGCGAATCGCAACACTTTGTCGTTTTCGGAAGCTGGCTCTGGTAATCATGCGTCCAATATCCGCCTGGTCAAGGGACATTCTCCACGATCATCTCCCAGACGTCATGGCCCTTGCCATGCAACATTGCTTTGGCAGTGTAGACTGCCATCCCAACCACCGCCTCCGGCGAAACGAAGGGCGAAGGAGGCGTTACCAACTGCATCGGGTTGACCTTCACATGCAGCAGCGCCGGACCGGGCTGGGCAAGCCAGTCTCGGACGGAGCCCTCAAGTTCGCCGGCCTTCGAGACCATGTGCCCCCAAAGGCCCACTGCCTCGGCGACTTCGCCGAAGTTCGGGTTCTTCAAATCCGTATACAACGGCATCAAACCGGCTGCCTTCTGCTCGATTTCCACAAATCCGAGCTTGCCGTTGTCGTAAACGACGATCTTGATCGGCAGATTTTCCTGGACAGTTGTCAATAGATCGCCAAGCAGCATGGCGAACCCGCCATCGCCTGCCAGACAAATTACCTGCCGGCCGGGCTGGCACTTCTGCAGTCCGAGTGCGGACCCCATTCCACTGGCCATCGTGCCGTGCAGCAAGCTGGCAAAGGTTCGGCGCTTGCCGCCAGTGTCGATGTGGCGAAGCATCCAAACCGCTGCGGTTCCATCGTCCGCCGCAAAGAGAGCATCATCGGCCGCGTGCTCGTTGATGATCTTGGTCAGATAAGTTCCGGAAATCGAGGCGTCGGGGCCTGACACGGTTTCGGCCTTTGTCGACGCCACGTCCTTTCGATGGCGCTCCACATGGGCCGCCAGGAACGCGTTGTCTTCATGTTGCTCGAGGCGCGGCAAGAGAGCTTCCAATGTGGCCTTGACGTCGCCAACCACTCCGACGGTTACCAGATGTCGTCGCCCGATATGCGTGGCATCGTTGTCGATCTGAATGATCTTGGCTTTGTCGGGATAGAACTGGCTCCAGGCAAAGTCCGCCCCGAGCAGAAGCAGCGTATCGCAGTCGAGTATGGCGTGATAGCCGGCTTGCCCGCCGATGATGCCGGTCATGCCGACATTGTAGGGATTGTCATATTCGAGGAAATCCTTGCCACGAGACGTGTGGGGCATTGGCGCCTTCAGCCGCGCCGCGGTGGCGATCACCTCGTCATGCGCACCGGCACTGCCGGCGCCGGCGTAAATCGTGATTGCCTTGCCTCTATTGAGAAGGGCGGCGATTTCGTCGAGATCGGCGTCGCTTGGGCGGATGAGCGGCGGCCGCGCATGGACGGAATAAGGCGCCTCGTCGTGCACGGCGGCATTGGCGACGTCGGCCGGCACAATAAGCACCGCGACACCTTGTCTCGTCAGGGCCGCTTGGCACGCGGCCACCGTCTTGCGGCGCGCCTGCTCCGGCGTCAAAATCGTCTCGCAATAGACGCTGCAGCCCTTGAAGACGTTATCAAGATCGATCTCCTGGATCGATTGGAACCCGATGTCCTGTCGTACGATCTGGGTTGTAATCATGACAATCGGCGCGCGGTTGCGATTGGCTTCATAGAGGCCGTTGATGAAATGCAGGCTGCCGGGGCCGCAGGTGCCTGCGCAGGCCGTCAGGTTCCCAGTGAGTTGCGCTTCGGCTCCCGCTGCAAACGCGCCGGCTTCTTCATGCCGCATGTGTACCCAATCGATCTCGCTTTGATCGATGGCGTGGGCGATCCGGTTCAGCGTATCTCCGACGACTCCGTAGCACGTCTTTACACCGGCTTCTTGCAATGTCTCGATCAGCAAATCGGCTACTCGTTTGGTCATGGCAAAACCGCATGCGTTGTGGTTGGTTGTCGAAAAGCGGCAGGTGCCGTCGTTCCACCGGACTCAGCGGGCGCATTATGGAGAGCGCTCATTGCTGATGCGGCTCTGAACTTGGGGTGACGGGGCCTTTTTTGAACACACTGTAGTTGATCGCTGTATGAAGCAGCGTCAGCGGGAATACGAAAAGGCCAACGCCCCAGAACATGAAGGCGAGGCTCGAATGGGGTGCTGCGGCGGCATCGATCGTGATCGAGAATGGGATCATGTATGGCCAGAAGGAGATCGCGAGCGTGGCGAATGCTGTGGCGAAAATCAAAGCGACCATCTCGAACGGTGTGCGGTCACGCCGGCGCTGAATGCTGGTCGCGAGCCTGATCGCGGCCACCGCCCCGATCGCGGGAAAGGCGAGGAGATAGGGCCGCTCGATCCACCGGTCCATGATGCGGAGGTCTTCGAAAAGCGCAAAGACAAATACGACGACGAGGAACAGAAATAGTCCGATCGACAGGCGAGGAATGAGCCGGTAGGCGAACTCGCGGACGTCGCCATCACATTTTCGAACCAGCCAACTCGCGCCGAGCAGAGAATAGCCTGCGCAAAGGCCAACGCCGCAGAGTAGCGCGAAGACGCTCAGCCAGCCGAACTCTCCTCCCACATAGCGGCCATTGACGATCGGTAGACCCTCAACCAACGCGCCGACAGTCACGCCCTGCATGAAGGCGGCAACGAGCGAACCCGCGGCAAAACTCGTATCCCAAATCCACCGCCACCGCTCGGTCCTGTGCCGGAATTCGAAGGCGACCCCGCGCAGGATCAGCCCGGCAAGCATGAGCAGAAGCGGCAGGTAGAAGGCGGACAGAAGTGTCGCATAGACGACCGGGAAAGCGCCCCAGAGCACCACCCCGGTGGCCACGAGCCAGGTTTCGTTGCCGTCCCAGACCGGTGCGATCGCGTTCATCATCGACTCGCGGCTCGCATCGCTGCGCGCTCCGGCACTCAGTATCCCGATGCCAAGATCGAAGCCGTCGAGGAGAACGTAGAGCAGCGTGACGATGGCGAGAAAGGCAACCCAAAAGAAGACCATCATGATTCTCCGTCGGCGAAGCGGCGCGCGTCCGCAAGGGCCAAGGGGTCGACCACAGACATCGGACGGCTTGGAACGGCAGCAGTCGGCGGCAGCACGAGCCTGCCAATGGGGCCAGCGCTTAGCAGTCGGTAAATATAGAGGACGCCGAAAGCAAAGATGAAGGTATAGATGGTTGAGAAGACAACGAGCGAAATTGCCGCTGCACGTGTTGTCAAGAATGGCGTCAGCGCATCCGCTGTCCGCAACACACCGTAGACGGTCCATGGCTGGCGGCCGACCTCGGCGGTAAACCAGCCGGTCAGGATGGCGATATACGGCAAGGGGAAGCTGAGAAACGTGCACCAGAGCAGCAGGCGATATTGCTCGATGCGGTTCCTGACGTTGAGATAGCTGCCGATCCAGGCAAGCAGCAGCATGGCCATCCCGCAACCGACCATGATGCGAAACGCAAAGAACGTGATCACCACCGGCGGCCGGTCCTGAGCCGCAAAATCGGTCAGGCCGACTTCCTTCGAGGTGAAGCTCAGGCTGCCGATCAGGCTCCCGAGAACCGGGATGGATAGCGCATAGCGATTGGCTTCGGCGCGCTCGTCAGGAATTGCGATCAGCACTTCGCTGGCAGGCTGCTCGTCATGCCAGCGACCTTCGATCGCCGCAAACTTTGCGGGCTGCTGGTCATGGACGTAATCGCCTGTGAGGTGGCCGAAGAACAACTGCAGCGGCATCAGTACGGCCGCGAGATAAAGGCCCATGCGGAGCATGATACGCGCTTCGGTATGGAATTCGCGACGCAGCAGGTACCAGGCTCCCGTTGCTGCGACGCAGAATGCGCCGGTCAGGTACGAAGCGAGCAGCATGTGCGGGAAGCGTACCCAGACGACCGGGCTGAAGATGATTGCGCTCCAGTCGGTGGGCACGAAAATGCCATTCTCGACGGCATAGCCGACTGGCACCTGCATCCAGCTGTTGTTGACCATGATCCAGAAGGCAGAGAAAGTGGTGCCGACTGCGACCATGGCTGTTGAAAACAGATAGAACCACGGCGCGACCCGGTGCCGGCCGAACAGCAATACGCCAAAGAAGCTTGCTTCGAGGGCAAAGGCCGTGAAGGTCTCATAGGTAAGAAGCGGTCCCTGGATCGGCCCCGATACGCGTGAGAGCTCGCTCCAATTGGTGCCGAACTCAAAAGCCATCACGATGCCGGACACAACGCCGAGCCCGAAAGCGATGCCGAAAATCTTGAGCCAGAATTCGAACACGGTGCGGTAGGCTGGCCGGCCGGTTGCCAGATACAGCACCTCAAGCACAGTCAGCCACGCAGCCAATCCGATCGTAAAGGACGGGAAGATGATGTGGAACGAGACCGTGAACGCGAATTGCAGTCGCGATAGCAGCAATGCTGTAAGTTCCATCGCTCGCTCCCATCTCTAGCAATTGGTATTTGCCGGTCGTAGGCGCGCTTGATGCCAGCGGCGGCAAAGCCTTCGCACGCGAAACCCGCTTATATGTGCAAAGCTATAGTCGCCGCCGGCGCGGGTCTTTCCTGCGTCTGCTGTCACTTTGACCGTTCTTGCAGGACCGCGCTTGCGCATAACGACATAGGTCGGCGGTGCAGAAAGGTTCGCCTGATAGACCGATGCTCTGCGGCTTCGCTGCGGCGCGGACGGCGCTCGTCAACTTGAAGACGACTCGTTCAATATTTCCCGCGCAAGAATGAGATCAGAGGTTCCGAATCCTTCGGAGAACCGGCTGCAGATGGGCCTGATCAGATCACGAGCTCTCTGGACCTCGCCGTTCCCGATCCAGATTTGGGCGAGCCCTAATCCTGCTCGCAGTTCATACGAAAGTGCCGATTGCTCCCGAGCCAAGGCGATCGATTTCTCAAAAAACTCTTCCGCCGACTTGAGATCAGGCGCGTCCCCGTGGGTGAATACGAGGGCTTTCGCCAGAAAAAGCGCCGGCAGGTGGACAACCATCTTGACTTCGTTCTGGCCGGTGATCGCCTCATCGACAAGAGCGAGCGCTTCGGCGCGGTCGTTTTGTTTTGCCAGACAGACGGCCAGTTCCACAGCGAAGTCTGGTACTAAAATCTTGTACTGTTGTACTGCGAGTGTCGTCAGAGCGTCGCGCAAATGCCGCATTCCCTCCAACGTACGGCCAGTGCATACAAAGTACCGGCCCCTCAGCCCCAAGGCGATTGCACGATACGGGCCTAACGAATTCTTCTCGGCATTGAACTCGAGGCCTACAAGATTACGCTCAACCCGCCGCAAATCATCGATCCAGAAATACAGCGACGCCGCAAGGGCTTGTGCACGAAACAATGCGATCGGATGACCTGATCGCTCGGCGTCCTTGATTGCCATTTCGGCATAGCCAACAGCCCGATCGAGGTTGCCGGTCAACCAATGTGAGCGAAACAAAATGCAAGACAAGCTTACCCGCGTAAGAACCGGGTCGAACATATACTGGCTCGCGTTTGACCGTTTCGCGCCAGGCAGGTCACGTAGCGCCTGTTCGAGATGCTTTTGCGCCCGGAGATGGTCGCCGAGAAGGAAGTAAGCCGGCCCAAACACGGCGTCGGCGACGGCCGCATCCTCCGGCTTTCCCGTCTTGCTAGCGACAGCCTCGGCGCGAACGGCAAGTTCGAGAGTTCCCGCCACGTCGAGAAGCTGCTGGAAATACAACGACAAACCACTGAGCAGCCGCAATTGTTGATTGGCATCCTCCCGCTGCTGTGCAAACGCTAGCGCCACGTCGAATGCATTGCGAACCCTTTGGCTATTCGCTTCGGTAAACATAAGCGACAGAGCGAACGATGCATGGACGTCCATTTGATGGCGCGGGTCGCAATCGGAGGGCATCCGATCGATCGCAATTTCCATCCAGTTCCGACACTCGGTCAGAAGCGACAGGGACAGAAACAACGGCCCGGCAGCCGCTGCAAGCCTGACAGCCAACACGTCGCTTCCACCAAGGGCGGCTCGAACATTTCCGAGATAATCCTTCAGGACCTTCGTCATATCCTTCGAGACGTCCGCTTCGAAGAGATCGGCGCTATTGGCTTCCAGCAGCTGGATTGAATGGTTCGCGTAGCGGTTCGCAATCACATCATGCTCACCGCTGGCGATCAGCTTTTCCAAGGCATAGGAACGCGTTGTGTCGAGCAGCCGACAGGACGCTCCATGCGAGTCGACGCGGGCTACGATCAACGACTTCTCAACGAGGCTGCCCGCCGCATCAGCTATGTCTGACTGGCGCGCGCCTTCTTGCTGCGCCACGGCCAGCGCCGCTTCCAGCGTGAAGGATCCCACAAAGATCGCCAGACGCCGCAGAACGGCGCGCTCGATCTCGGAAAGCAGGTCGTGGCTCCAGTCCAGCGTCGCTCTCAGTGTTTGATGCCGTGGATTTGCCGTTCGTCGACCGAGCTTCAGTAGGTCGAGACGTGAAGCCAGCGTTGCCACTGTGTCCGGCAATCCGTAGATTGCGGCTCTGCCGGCGGTGAGTTCGATCGCCAGCGGGATACCGTCGAGTCTGCGGCAGATCTCGGCCACAAAGTGGGCATCGTCAGGGCCGAGCGCGAAATCAACACCGCGCGCGCGGACCCGCTCCATGAACAGCCTTGCAGCTGGATAGGTGAGAATCTCATCGATCGTCTGTCCAGGCTGCTCCGGTGGGCAATCCAACGGTTGAAGTCGAAAGACTTGTTCGCCGGCGGTCCGCAACGCCTCCCGGCTCGTGGCCAGCACGCAGACGTCCGGCGCACATTGACATATGCTATCGGCGATCTCCGCAGCCTGCTCTATGAGGTGCTCGCAACTGTCAAGGATAAGGAGAGCCCTGCGGGAGCGCAAAAACTCCAGTAACGCCTCTTCAATGTCACCGGACGGAGCAACAAGCCCCATCGCGGAAGCCATGGCAGCGATGACCTGGTCCTTGCTTCTCAGCACCGAGAGGTCAAGGAAGAAGACCGCGCCCGAGAAGTCTGCCAACGCAGCATGACCGACAGCCAAGGCAACCGTGGTCTTTCCGATGCCGCCTGCGCCAAGGACTGTGATCAACTGCCTCGCCCTGAGGCGGGTGTGGATCTGCAGAATGACGTCGTCACGACCGATCATCATCCCGACGAGCGCAGCCGGCAGATTCGAACCTCGGGCAAGTGCGTTCGTCCTGCGGTCCCCGGCTTCCTGACGCGCGATAGGTCCGCCAAAGGAATAGCCCCGCCCCTGCACGTTGGTGATGAATTTGCGACCGACCTGCCCGTCGCCCAGCGCTTTGCGCAGCGCCGACAAATGCACACGTAATGTGCCTTCCTCAACGGTCACGTCTGGCCATACTTTGGCAATCAGTTCGTTCTTACTAACAACCTCGCCGGCTCGGTCGATAAGCGTTAAAAGAATGTCGAACGCCCGTGTCCCGAGCGGAATTACCTCGACCGCTTTCTTGAGAGAGCGCTCGCTGACGTTTAGCTCGAATGGGCCGAACAGAATTCTCGTTGTGCTCGGTGACCCCAGCTGCTCAATCGGCATGGCTAGCTCCGCCACGATGGGTCGATGGCCTCATCGTCCATCTGGCGCAATGGGCACCTATCCAAATTCGCTGTCAACCGAAACCTTGCCGAACAGCAACCGAAGTGCGTGCCTTCCTTCGGGAATGCTGAGATGTTGCACCGGGATAAATCGACAATTCAAATTGGACGAGGTTAAGCGGCTTGCCAGGCGGCAATTGCCATCGAGATGGTCGCATCATGCGCCAGAACTGCGATATCTGCATATCTTCCGCTACTGAGATATCTCCGCATGGCGGTCGTCATCGTGGAGCATTTCCCGCGCAAGAAGGAGATCAGGGGTTCCAAAACCTTCAGAGAACCGGCTGTAAATGGGCCTGATCAGATCGCGCGCTCTTTCGATCTCGCCGTTACCGATCCAAATCCGGGCGAGCTGCAATGCGGCTCTCAACTCGTATGAAAGTGTCGATTGTTCCCGAGCCAGGGCTATCGATTGCTCAAAATACTCCTCCGCCGACTTGAGATCGGGCGCGTCTCCGTGGACGAACACCAGGGCCTTGGTCAGGACAAGCGCCGGCAAGTGGATGAGCATGTTGACTTGGGCATAGCTGGCGATCACCCCGTCGATGAGAGCCAAGGCTTCCGCGCGGTCGTTTTGTTTTGCCAGCCAAACGGCGAGTTCGACAGCAAAATCTGACACCAGCATCTTGTATCGCTTAACCGCGAGTTGCTTCAGAGCGTCGCGCAAATAACGCATTCCCTCCACGGTGCGGCCAGTGCGCAGCAATTGCAGACCCTTTAACCCTTGGGCGACTGTGCGATAGGGTCCGAACAGCGCCTTGCCGGAGATGCATTCGAACTTCGCAAGATTGCGCTCGATCTGCGGCAAATCGTCGATCCAGAAATACAGCGACATGATCATGCCGAGTGCGCTGATCAGTGTGATTGGATGCTCTGACTTGTTCGCTTCCTCGATGGTCGTTTCGGCACAGCGCACGGCTCGATCGAGATTGCCGGTCAACCAATGTGAGCGTGTGAGGCACATAAGCGACTGGGATCGAGGGTAGAACATATACTGGCCAGCTATCGACGGTGGCTCGTCGGGCAGGTCACGTAGCGCTCGTTCGAGGTGTTTCTGCGCTAGCAGCTGGTCGCCCGACAGATAATACGCCGTTCCGAGCATGCAATTGGCAATGGCCGCATCATCCCGATTTCCGGTTTTCGTTACGACGACCTCAGCCCGGAGAGCGACGTCGAAGGCGATGGCGACGTCAGCGAGGTGCAGGGAATGCATCGACAGACCGCTGAGCAGACGCAACTGCTGAGGAGCATCGTCGCATCGCTCGGCAAAACCCAGGGCCGTATAGAAGGCAGCGCGGACCTTTTCGCTGTTTCCTTCGATCAACATCAGCGACAGGGCGAAAGACGCATGAACCTCCATCTGGTGCTGCAGAGCGCAGTCCGGGGACATTCGATCGATGGCTTTCTCCATCCAGCTTCGGCACTCGGCGAGCAGCGGCATGGACAGAAACAACGGCCCAGCAGCCGCGGCCAGTCTTATGGCCAACGCGTCGCTTCCGCCCGCACCGAAGCTCCACTCGAGGGCGGCGCGGACACTTCCGAAATAATCCTTCACCAGTTGCGTGTTGTTCGGGGCCGCGTTATTGGACTCCAGCATCTGGATCGAGTAGCTGGCGTGCCGGGCCGCAATCACATCACGCTCACCGCTCTCGATCAGCTTTTCCAAGGCATAGGCACGCGTGGTATCGAGCAGTCGATAGGATGCCCCCTGTGAGTCGATGCGGGCTTCGATCAGGGACTTCTCCACGAGGCTGCCCACCACGTCCGTGAGATCAGGCCGGCTTATGCCATCCTGGTCCGCCACTGTCAGTGCGGCGTCCAGCGCAAAGCGCCCCACGAAGATCGCCACCCGCCGCAGAACAGCGCGTTCGGCTTCGGAAAGGAGGTCATGGCTCCAGTCCAGCGTCGCTCGTAGCGTTTGATGCCGTCGATTCGCCGTACGGCGACCGAGCTTCTGCAAGTCGAGGTGAGAGGCCAGCCTTAACGCAGTGTCGCGGACGCCGAAGACTGCGGCCCTTCTGGCCGCAAGCTCGATCGCCAGCGGGATGCCGTCGAGCCTGCGGCATACCTCGGCCAAAAAGGGGGGATCGTCTGCGCCGAGGGCAAGATCGACACCCCGCGCACTCAGTCGCTCCATGAACAGCCGCGCCGCCGGATAGGAAAGGACCTCTTCCGCAGTCTGTCCACGTCGCTCGGGCGGACAATCTAGCGGCTGAAGCCGGAAGACGCGCTCGCCGGCAATCTGCAAGGCCTCCCTGCTGGTGGCCAGCAAATAGACGTCCGGCGCATGTTGACATATGCGATCAGCGATCTCGGCGATCTGCTCGATGAGATGCTCGCAGCTGTCCAGGATCAGGAGAACCCTTCGGGAGCGCAGGAATTCCAACAATGCCTCTTCGGGGTCGCCGGGCTGCGCAACCAGGCCCATCGTCGAAGCTATGGCAGCGACGACTTGGTCCTTGCTTCTCAGCACTGCAAGATCGAAAAAAAACACTTTGCCCGAGAAATCAGACGATGCCGCATGTCCGACGGCCAGGGCGACCGTGGTCTTGCCGATACCGCCTGCACCCAGGATTGTGATCAATCTCTCTATCCCGAGGCGGCTGCGGATCTGGAGGACGACGTCATCACGACCGATCATCCCGCGATAGGCAGCCGGCAGGTTCGAACCTCGGGCGAGAGGGCTTGTGTTAGGCTCGCCGGTTTCCTGACGTGCGACAGGTCCGACAAAGGAGTAACCCCGCCCCTGCACGTTGGTGATGAATTTATGACCGAACTGCCCGTCGCCCAGCGCTTTACGCAGCGCCGATAAATGAACCCGCAGGCTGCCCTCTTCAACAGTCACGTCCGGCCATACTTTGGCAATCAATTCGTTCTTGCTCACAGTCTCGCCAGCTCGGTCGATAAGGGTCAAGAGAATATCGAAGGCCCGCGTCCCGAGCGGAATCACCTCGTCCGCCTTCTTGAGAGAGCGCTCACTGACGCTGAGCTCAAATGGACCGAACAGAATTCTCATTGTGCTCGGCGACCCTTGCTGTTCAATCGGCATGGCTGGCTCCGCCACGCGTTGGCGGATGGCCCCGTCGTCCGCCTGGCGCAACGGGCGCCCATCCAAATTCAGTGTCAATTGAAACCTCACCAGACATCAACCGAAGAGCGCCTTTTTGTGATCGCCAATGCGCTGCACTGCTTAGCCTCGACAATTCGGAATCAAGGCTCACTGCCTGGCGGCACTGCCGTCGGGATCGCGCCAAGCCTCTGATATTTGCATATCCGTGGATGTTCAAATATCACTTGCTATTTTAATTGCAATCGTTATCTTCGTTTGAGTTACGATCATCAGAGTGCGATCAACCGGTGAAGGTTCGAATTTATTTAGAGGCGCAGTGTGCCTAGACTGACAAGGGAGCAAAGCCACGCGCAAACTCGCCAGAGACTCATTGCGGCTGCTCGTCAGGAGATCGGCTGCAAAGGCATCGCCGGAGCGTCCGTTCGTTCGATTTCGGAGGCTGCCGGATATTCCCAAGGCGCGTTTTACTCCTGCTTCGACAGCAAAGAGGCGCTTCTCCTTCACCTGCTTCAAGATCATCTCGCCTCGATCGAGGATCGTTTTGCAGCCGTTCCGAACCGCATCGAAGCAAAGATCGCAGACACAGAACATGAAGACCGATTGGAGCTCGTTTGTGCGGAGATGGACGAATTTTTCCGGTCGACCAATCCCGGCACGACATACGCAACATTGGCTGTCGAGCTTCAGCTGCATGCCGGCCGCGGCGCAAATTTCGCCCAGCAATATGAAACCATAAGGCACACCGCGCATGCCGCGCTTAGAAAAATAATGACGCAAATCTACGAATTCCTGCCCTCGCAGCCAGAGATAGACCCGGAACATCTTGCCATTTCCCTATTGTCGACGGGCGTAGGGTTTTCAACGGTAGGCCCGGCGATTTCACAGGAGGCCAGGCGTCAAATGCTGTCGACGCTTTTTAGAGCCCTTGTCGGCGGTTCTCGTGCAATGCACTGACGCGTGAACGTCCGATTTCGGCATATGGCTTTCCGATTGCAAAGCCTGTCGGCGCCCCGCACACGACGTCAGCGGCGCCAAAGGGGCTCGCGTTCGCGCCGCCACCGAGATGGGCTTTGGTCAAAGGCCTTCCTGAAAAGCTTGCACAGATGGGCCTGATCGGAAAAACCGACACTTAGCGAAATTTCACTCAGCGAAGCTGAACTGGTCAGCATAAGGCGACACGCTTCCTCGAGCCGCCGCCTGACGATATAGGCATGCGGTGGTTCTCCGAACGCTTGCTTGAAAGCGCGTGAGAAATGCGCCGTGCTTCGTTGCGCGACAGCACTTAGGTCATTGGCGTGGATGGTCTGGTCCAGATTCCTGTCGATGAACGATCGGATACGGACCATCTGCCAACCCGCCAATCCACCCGTTGTGGAGGTCTTCGCGCCCGAACGGCGCTCTATCTCCGACTGCAGAATGAATTGTGCGGTGGCCAGCGATGTTTTGGCAGCCTCCTGATCGTGATCGATCTCGCCTTTTGCTGCCTCGAGAAGCAGCGCAAGGCTGTTTGCCAGAGAACCAAACTCAAGATCGGTTGAAGACGAAACATCTGCAGCCTCACTGTATGGCCTTTCCATATCGCACCTCGACGAACACTAGAAATCGGATGCCGGGAAGATGCTCCGAAAGGCCGTGATTGGCTTGTTAAGAGGTGTTCTGAACTGTTAATCGTGTCATCTCTGCGCAATGCAGGAGCGTAAATCGGGGGCCATAAAGAGCCAGCTATCCTTAGCAAACCGCAATGCGAGCGGGGGGCCGCCTGCTGATCAGTTCCAAAACATCAAAGGAAACGAGGATGTCGACAGAATGGCAGTTCCGCCGATCGTCAGGACGTATGGTCCTCAAGGATCTTGAGGTCGGTGACAGAGTAGGACAGGGAATAGCGGAACCCTGACTGGACGGTGACCGGCGCAAGAACATGCAGTTCTTCGCCCTGCGCTTCCGGAAGATTGAGTTCACCGTCTCCGATCCATGCCTCGGCAACCATCAGATTGTCGGTGACCGACATCGTCAACTCATTGACGGCTGGCTTGTCTTGGTATCCGGCTGCCAATCGCGGGAAGTACCGCAACAAGACTGTCGGGCGGCTGAGAAGGGACAATCCGTCTTCGACGGGCTTCCGCAATGTGATGCGGGCCTCTGCCAGACGCTGTCCGTGCGCGGAAAGACCCGCGCCAAATTTGGCACCGGACGTCACCGGTGCTGCGGCGGGGTTGGCGGCCGCATAGGTACGCGTTTGGAAAATGCTGCCCATCTTCTTGGGAAAACCCTGTATCCAACCTCGCGCCAGCGCGGCATCGTTGTCGACAAAAATGTAAGGGCACCACATCACCGGAGTGTCGCGATACACCGCGTCGAGCAGCACGAACGCCTCGCGATACTGATAGCGAGCGGGATCGAGAAATTCGTCATCTTGCGCCGTGAATTGCCAGTCGAGAAACATCATGACGGCATGGCCGTTCGACTTCGGATCGGGAATAAGGCCGCTCGGCAAAGTCGCTGCCGTGGCGTCCGGGTCTGTCCAGAATTCGACCCCGAGTGCATCACCGGAGTAGTGCCAAGGCGGCGGCGGCGTCAAGGCCGCCTGGCCGAATGGCGACTTCGGGAGGGTAAAACCCTTGAGCATTTCCATCTCCACCGCATTCAAATTGCTTCCGGTAGCAATCTAATAGAGATCGACCGCGATTGGCTTTGATTGGCATGCGTCGGCTTGATCGTTTCTGCGGCAAGTCGACGAACTGGCCGACCGGTCCTTCTTGCCTGCTCTTCATTCGTCAGCTTTGCAAGCATTGCCTCTGGGCCTCGGCGGGATGGACGGCAGCCGCTAATCGGTGAAGTCCGACAGGGTCTTGCAGCCCCTGATCGAATAGGAAAACGAGCAGCGAATTCCGCGCCCGACCTTGATCGGCGCCAGAATGTCGAGTTCTTCACCCAGAGTCTCCGGAAAAGTCAGCGCGCCTTCGCCTATCCAGATGTTTGTGAGCGCCGCATCTTCCGAGATACAGCGAACAAGCTCATTCACAGCCGGCCTTTCATGCTCGCCCGCCGAAAGCCGTGGAAAGTAGCGTCGTGTCACTATCGGACGATCGAAAAGGCCGACAAGATGATCCGACTTTTCCCGCAAGGTGATGCGCGCTTGCGCCAGAAGCTGTCCGTGAGCGGAGATGCAGGCGGCGAACCTGCTGTTGCTGGCGAGGGGAGCCGAAGCGGCGCTGGAGGCGGCAAAACTACGCGTCTGGTGGACAGACCCGAGTTTCTCCGGATAGCCGCAGATCCATCCTCTCAGCAGCGCGGCGTCGTTATCGACATAGGCATACGGGCACCAGGCAACAGGTGAACCATGCCACGCAGCATCCAGGAGAACGAGAAATCCGCGGCACTGATATCGGGCCGGATCAAGGTATTCTTCATTCCCCGCGGTAAACTGGTAGTCCATAAACAGCGCTACAGCGTGGCCACGGCTCTTCGCATCAGGCTCGACTCCCCTCGGAAGGGCAGCGGCCGACAAATCCGGGTCACTCCAATACTCCACCGCCAGAACGTCACCCGCGAAATGCCAAGGCGGCGGCGGTATCAGAGCGGCAGACCCTAAAGGCGACCGCGGAACCGCAAAACCCTTCAACATTTCGAGGTCCTCACAGACGGACAGCCATCCCTGCCGGCATCATGCGAAAGGTTACCGCAGCAAGCGTTCTGCTGCTTGTACCGATATGCTGCAATTGACCTTCTGGTGGAGGACGAGGCTCCGCCGGGCCGCTCGCTCGCCAGCAACTGCTGAGCCGGCTAAATTTTGCCGTACGTCTGTCTGAGTTCCTTCTTGTTGAACTTGCCGACGCTTGTTTTGGGAAGGGCTTCAACAAACAGGATCTTGTCCGGAATTCCGTATTTCGAAATCAGCCCGGCTTCGGCGAAACCTTTAAGATGCGCCTTCAACTGCGTATCGCTGAGATCACCGCCTGTCCGGGAATCCCTGACGACGAGCGCCAAAGGCCGCTCGCCCCATTGGTCGTCTTTGATGCCGATAACGGCAGCTTCCGACACGCCCTCACACTGCGAAAGAAGATCTTCGATCTGCAACGATGACACCCATTCGCCGCCAGTCTTGATGAGATCCTTAATGCGGTCGACGATACGAAGGTAGCCATTCGGCTCAATCACGCCGATGTCGTCGGTGCGCATGTAGCCGCCGGCCCATAACTGCTCGGACGCTTCGGGATTATCGACATAGCCTTGCGTGAGCCACGGCGCGCGTACAAGGATTTCGCCTGGAGTTTTCCCATCGTGAGAGACTTCCTTTAGGTCCGCATCGACCAAACGGAGATCGACCAGCGGTGCTGCGAGACCCGCCTTGGTTCGGATATCCAGCCCCTTTTCGGGGTCGCCGATCAGGTCTGCGGACTGCACCTGCGCCAGGCAAAGCAGCGGTGCGCTCTCCGACATTCCATAACCGGCAAATACGTCGACACCCAATGCCAGCGCCTGCCTGGCGAGCGCTTTCGGCAATTCCGAACCGCCGATCAACATCTTCAAGCCGGCAAGATCGGTGTTGGCCGCCATCGCCGCGGCGAGCAGCCTTTGCAGAATCGTCGGCACGCAGTGCGTGAAGGTAACGCCTTCGGTCTTGATCAGCTTAAGAAGAAAAGCTGGGTCGTACCGGCCCGGATATACCTGCTTGACGCCGGAAAGCGTCGCCGTCCACGGCAGTCCCCAAGCATGCGCGTGAAACATCGGAGTCATCGGCATGTAAACGTCGTCGCGGCAAAACCGACCCTGTTTGGTGGCGGCACCTAAAAAGGCCATTTCGGCGAGCGAATGGAGTACCAATTGCCGATGGCTGAAGGAGACGCCCTTCGGCAAACCCGTTGTCCCGGTCGTGTAATAGGTGGTGGCGAGCGTGTTCTCGTCGAAGTCCGGGAAATCGTAGTCGGGCGAAGCACCGCGCAGCAGTTCCTCATACTCGCCGGCGAACGGGAGCCCACCGGTTTGAGGCGTCGCTCGGTCCGACATCAGAATCAGCCGCTTCACCTTGGGCAGCTGCTCTCTGATACCTTCCAGCATCGGTACGAAGTCATCGTTGACAAGCAGCACCGACGAGCCCGCGTGATCGATCGTATAGGCGATCTGCTCTGGCGACAGACGGACGTTGACCGTCTGCAGGACAGCTCCCATCATCGGAACGGCAAAATAGGCCTCCAGGCAGCGGTTGCTGTCCCAATCGAGCACGCCGACGGTGTCGCCTGCTTCAACGCCGAGGCTGGCGAGACTCGACGCCAGCCGCCCGATCCGCTCGCGCAGCTGACGATAAGTAAGCCGCGTGATATCGCGATATACGACCAGCTGATCGGGCGCCTGCATCAGGGTCGTATGCCATAGCTGCTTTATCAACAGCGGATATTGGTACGCAGAACTGGCGACTTGCATGAATTTCCCGGTCATCGCGACATCCTCGAGGATATGCTCATCCTATTGCGGCTAACCCCGCGCTTCAGCCTTGGCGCGCAATTCGAGGAGCCCAAGCAGGACCTCGTCCCGCTCGGCGGCTAGGTCGTCAACCGAGCGCGAGCCCACCTCGGCGCGAACGCCATCGATCAGCTTCTGCTGGAGTTCCGGCGTCAACTCCGGCGAACCCAGCACCTTCCACCAGGCGGTCATCGGACCGGTGAACTGATGCAGGAAATGCTCCATGCCGCCCTGGCCGCCACCGAGATGGTTGAGCAGGACCTGACCCATGATGCCCCACCGCAGTCCGGGGCCCCATGAGACTGCAGTGTCCACGTCGGCGACACTGACGACACCCTCGCCGACCAGGTGATACACCTCGCGGGCAAGCGCTGCTTGCAGCCGATTGGCGACATGCCCGGGCACTTCCTTGTGAAGACGGACCGTCTTCTTGCCCAGAGAAGTATAAAATTCAGCGGCGCGCTGGATCGTCGCCTCGGACGTCTTCGCGCCGCCGACGATTTCGACGAGCGGAACCAGATGCGGTGGATTGAACGGATGCGCTATGACGCAACGCTCGGGGTGAAACGGGCAGGCAGACTGAATCTCGCTCATCGTCAGACCGGATGAGCTCGACGCAATGATGGTCTCGGACGGCAGCAACTCGTCGAGTTGAGCGTAGAGCTTCTTCTTGAAGTCGATGCGCTCAGGCCCGTTCTCCTGCACGAGATCGGCGCCCTTGACGGCCTCCGCCAAGTCCGCCGTAAAGACCAAGCGCAACGGGGAGGCGCCGGCGGCAAGCCCCAACCGTTCAAGCGCGGGCCATGCTGCGTGGACAAAACCTCGCAACGAGGCTTCCGCATCAGGGGCTATGTCTGTCGCCACGACATCGAAGCCCTTCGCCAGGAAGAGTGCTGCCCAGCTCGCGCCAATGACACCCGTACCGATAATTGTGATCTGAGAGATCGGTTTGTTGCCAGTCATGATTATTTCTCCTTTGAGAGGATTTCGGCGTATGCGACGCCGGACAGATTGCCTTGGGCGAAGAGAAATGCACGCATCCCGGAGCCATCGAGCTTTGCGGAATAGACCGAGCCGCCGAGGTCGGTGACGAACATACGGTTGCCGGAAACGTCGAGGGCGACGCCGATGCCTTCCATCAGGTCGCCGGCAATGATCTCGGGTGCGTGTCCCGGCGCATCGATCGAGGCACGATTGACAGTATTGCCGAGAGGTGGATTGCCGCGGTCCGTCCAATAGAGGACGCGACTTTCCAAATCGAGCTCAAGGTCGATCGGTTCAGGCAGGTCGTCGAGCCATACTTCGATATCTGTTCGACCGTTGGCGTCCTCGCCTGCGGGTATGTCTATGCCAGCCCGGAAGATGCGGCCAAGGCTGGCATTGTCGGGCCCTTTCTGGGTCCAGTAAATCTGCCCACGCTTGGGATCGATCGTAATCCCGACACACCATTTCGTCGCGTCGCGACTGTCATCTTCGCCTTCGCCGGTCTTGACCAGCGTCTCGACATTGGTACCGTCGAGATTTGCACGCATCACCCGCATGCCCTCGCGATCGCACCAGTAGAGCTTGCTGCTGCGTTTCTCCAGGTGAAGCTGCTTTGGTGTGTGCGTGATGCCTTGGGGAACGATGACCTTGCGATTGCTTCCGTCGAGGTCGGCGCGCTCGATGGTGCCGTCGTTGAGGTTGGGCACCCCCATATTGGTCCAGTAGATATGGGCTGCTTCGACATCGACCACCACGCCATCGGGAAGATGGCAATCGGCAACGATGACCTTTTTGTCGGAACCGTCCGGGCTCATCGAGTGAATACGGCCTCCGCTCAGCTCGAGAACGAACAATCGGCTGACCACGCCCTTTTGGCCCGATGCTGGATTCGACTTCGTCGCGACACCGTCAGTCATAGCTTTTTCCTTTCTGAGATCAGGTCTCTATGCGTCTCTATTCCTGCGGAAATCTCTGACGTCCGCCTGCCTGCAACGGCTATGTGGCCGCTACAGTTGTCCTGGTCTTGGTGAAATCAGCCGGGCGCTTTTCCAGGAAGGCTGTCAGTGCTTCCTTCGCCTCATCGGAACGAACCTGGACGCTGAATGCCTCGTTCTCAGCCTTCATTGCCGCCCTGATCTGCTGGAGAAAAGGCTGTTTCAGAAGCCGTTTGGAGGCTTGCAGCGCACCGGCCGGCTTGGCTGCCAGATGTTTTGCTGTTTCGGTCGCCACCTGCTGGAGAGTGTCATATGGCACGACCTCCGTGACCAACCCCAATTCTTGAGCGCGCGCGGCATCGAACGGCGATCCCAGCAGGATCAGATCGGCCGCGCGAATGTGCCCGATTGCGAGCGGAACAAGGCACGACGATCCAAATTCCGGCACCACAGCGAGGTTGGTGAAAGGCATCTGAAATCGGGTCTTCTCTGCGGCATAGACGAAGTCGCAATGCAACAGTATGGTGGTTCCGCTTCCGATCGCCACACCATGAACGGCCGCAATCAGCGGCTTGTCGAAATCGACCAGTGCATTCATCAGGCGGGCTTGCGGAGATTCTCCCGCGCCGGGAGGATGCTGCAAAAAGTCCTTCACATCATTACCGGCGCTGAAAGCATCTCCTGCGCCATGCCAAAGTGCGACACGTATGCGGTCGTCCTTGGCCGCTTCATCGAAGACGTCTGCGAGCTTCAGATACATGCTCGACGTCATCGCGTTCAGCTTTTCCGGGCGATTCAGTTCAACACGAAGCACGCCTTCGGATCGTTCAACAACTATATCATCCATCGTCTTCATTCCTCCGTCCCCCCGACGATCGGGGGCAAGATTGATGGGCTGCGGCAACGCGCTCTAAGCAGCGTGTCCCCGCGCTGTCGGAACGGTGCCACTGGCCTGCAGGCCTTCGATCTCCTTGGCCCCGAAGCCGAGTTTCTGGAGGACTTCCTCATTGTGTTCGCCGAGCTCCGGAGCACGTCGCGCCGGCACCTTGGTAACGCCGTGGATGTTGAGGGGACTGCTGACGGTGAATTCGAGATGGCTGCCAGCGCCTTCGAGCGGCACGACGATATCGTTCGCCCTGAGCTGCGGATCCTTGGCCACCTCAGCGGGGGAATGCACGACGCCGAAGGTAAGGTGGGCCTGCTCGAAGAGATCGTGCCAATGTGCCATCGGTTGTGCAGCGAATGTCTCGTCCAGGATCGCCGTCAGTTGAGCGGAGTTTGCTGCCTGCTTGGCCGGATCGGCAAATCGGGCATCCGATATCAGGTCGGGGCGGCCAATCCCGTTGGCGAATGTCGGCCATTTGTCGGGCGTCAGCACGATCACAAACCAAAAGTCGTCCTGAGCGCGATAAACGTTGAGGGTGGCGTTGGGCGGGCTGGCGCGATCGTGCAAGGGATAGAAAGCCGCATCCGCGAGCGCCGCCTGGTTGTAGACCGCGCAGGCCCAGACACCGGAGGCGAGCAGCGATGTCGTGACATAGGACCCCTTGCCGCTTCGTTCACGCCGGTAGAGTGCCGTGACAATGGCCGAATAGAGGCTGACCGCCGTGGAATGATCGCCACTGCCGGCAACCGGCAGCGTCGGCGGAGCGCCGGCATCGCGCGTCATCGACAATAGGCCGCTTCGCGCCCAATAGGCGGTGATGTCAAATCCCGGCAGCTGCGCATCCGGTCCGTTGTCACCATAGCCGGTGACATCCGCATAGATCAGGCGCGGATTCCATGGCGAGACATCGTCATAGCCGAGCTTGAGTTTTTCGCGGGCGGGGTGTGGCGTGTTGACGATCAACACATCGGCCCACTCGACCAGCCGCCGCAGGACTTTCCCTGCCTCGGGTGATTTCAGATCGAGCGCCAATCCGCGTTTATTACGATTGTTGAGGTGCCACGGATAATTGTCCTGGGCGCGAGGCTGCGGCGGGACTTTGTACCCAATGCGCCACGTGTCGCCGGTGGGCGGTTCGACCTTGATCACTTCGGCGCCGAAGTCGGACAGGATCACCGCTGCACCCGGACCCGCGATGAAGCTCGCCAAGTCTACCACCTTTAGTCCGGAGAAAATGTTGTCGCTTGCCATGGAATGTCCTTTCTGAATTGCCGTGTGCGTCGGGTTTTGTTCACCGTCCGCGGAACTGCGGCAGACGCTTTTCGAGGAAGGCTGTCGTGCCCTCCTTCTTGTCCTCGGTTGCGGCGCAAAGCCCAAAATAGGAGGCCTCGAGCAGCAGGCCTTCGCTCTGGCTCGTCTCCATCCCCTTGTTGGCCGCTTCGAGCGCAAGCTTGACGGCAATGGGGGCATTCGATGCAATCTTTCCCAGGATTGCCTCGGCGCGCGTGATCAGCTCGGCGGCCGGAACGATCTCGTTGACCAATCCGATCCGATACGCTTCCTGCGCATCGATCATTTCTCCGGACAAGATGAGGTGAAGGGCTCTCCCCTTGCCGACCAATCGCGGAAGACGTTGCGTTCCGCCACCGCCCGGGACCAATCCAAGCTTGACTTCCGGCTGGCCAAACCTGGCGGAATCCACGGCGATCCTGATGGTACATGCCAGCGCGGTCTCGCAGCCGCCACCCAGCGCGAACCCATTCACAGCAGCGACCACCGGCTTGCCAAGGCCTTCGATGAGATCGAGGACTCCCTGTCCAAAGCGACTGGACTGCTCAGCCTCAAAGGCTGTTACTTCTGCGAGTTCGCCGATGTCGGCGCCAGCGATGAATGCCTTGTCGCCGGCCCCTGTCAGAATGACGCCGCGTATCGCTGCATCGTCCCGGGCATCCTCGAAAGCCTTTCTCAAGTCCGACCATGTCGGCGTATTCAGGGCGTTGAGAACTTTGGGGCGATTGACGGTGACGTAGGCAATATTGCCCTTCTTCTCATAAATGACGTTTGCGAGCGTCAGGCCCGCGTTTTCCGAAGCCATGATGATAAATCTCCTGTTTGGGAAAAGGGGCCAGCCATGGTGGGAGGCGGACCCCATGGCTCGCCGCAGCTCATACGAATGCGCCGAGCCCGGTAATGGCTTTGCCCACGATCAGGTTCTGCATCTGATAGGTGCCTTCGTAGGAGTAGAGCGCTTCGGCGTCCGAGAAGAAACGCGCAACATTGTAGTCGGCGACGATGCCGTTGCCGCCCAGCAGTTCGCGGCCCCAAGAAACCGTCTCGCGTGACTTTGCCGTGCAGAACGCCTTGGCCAATGAGGCGTGATGGTCGGTAAGCTTTCCCTCGTCATCCATCTGCGCCAGACGGACCATCAGGCACTGGCACGCGGTGACGTTGGCAAGCATTTTGGCGAGAATATCCTGCACCATCTGGAACGAGGCGATCGGCTTGCCGAACTGCAGCCGCTCCTGCGTGTATTTCAATGTTGCCTCGAATGCGCCCATCTGGATACCGGTCGAGGCCCAGCCGACCATGTAGCGCGTCATTCTGAGCACGCGCGCGGTATCGCGGAACGAATTGCCGCCCTGCAGCCGGTCCGCTTCCGACACCCGGACATCCTTGAGCGTTATCACACCATTCTGAACGACCTTGAGCGCGATCTTGTGCTCGATCTTCTCGACGCTGAATCCGGGCGTCGTCTTGTTCTCGACGATGAAACCCTTCACCTGGTTGTCGGCGAGGTCGCGCGCCCAGATGATCGAAACGTCGCACCAAGTCGCGTTGCCGATCCATCGCTTCTCGCCGTTGAGCACCCAGGTGTCGCCCTCGCGCTTGGCGGTGGTGGTCAACCCGCCGCTGGTGCCCGAACCGACCAGTGGCTCGGTGAGACCGAAGCAGCCGATCTTTTCCCAACGCGCCATCGGCGGCAGCCACTTCTGCTTCTGTTCCTCCGATCCGTCGAGATAGATCGAACCCATTGCCAAGCCGCTATGCACGCCGAAGAAGGTGCAGAACGAAGCATCGACGCGGGCCAGCTCCATCGCAACGAAGCCGAAGAGCTTCTGGCTCCCACCGGCACAGCCGTAGCCCTCGTAGCCCAAGCCACCGAGGCCCAGTTCCTTGAATGAAGGCAGCAGCTCGAACGGAAACGCGTCCTCCGACCAGTATTTGTTGATAATGGGCTGGACCCTAGTTTCCATATAGGTCCGCACCTTTTTGACCATCGTCAGTTCGTCGGCAGTCAGGACGTCGACGAGTTGGTAGAAGTCGCTGTTCGGCGCGGGCAAAGGCTTCGCTTGCTTGATTTCGTTGGTTGCGAGTGCCATTCTTGTTCTCCTGCTCGATTTTTCCGATCTCTCGAAATGAGTGTGGGGGGAATATGGCTTCCGCTGGCGCTTTCTTCTTGGAGAACTCTGCGGCGGGGAGGACGTCTGTGCCTGATTTGTTTGCGTCTCCGGACATGTGTTGGTGACCGACAGTCTCGCCTTTCGTAAGGGATGGCTCAGTCACCTATTGATGGCGGACCAGCCGTGCCTGGCCTTTTTCCCTCCGCTTTGCCGGCTTCAAGTTGCTTGCCCCGAGCGAATGATTTTTCAACGGGCACGTCCGAATGTGGCAGCCCGCTTCGGGTTGCAGCAAATCCTTACAAGCGAGAGCTTCCCGCGAGAGCTATGTGGATTGCAGGGTCGCCAGATTACACGATTGCGCGACCGCTAATATAGCTATGAGGTCGTGAGCGTGATGTTGACTGAAACCAGGCCATCCGAGAATCGTGCCCCAGACGCAAGGCCGCGCATTGTGATCATAGGCGCAGGTTTTGCGGGTGTTGCAGCCGCACGGGCGCTCCGGAAGTGCGATGCGGAGGTCGTTCTCATTGACCGCCGCAACCATCATATCTTCCAGCCGCTTCTTTACCAGGTGGCGACGGCAGTGCTTGCGCCGTCCGAGATTGCCGCGCCGATCCGGCAGGTCGAGGCGAAGCAAGCCAATCTGAATGTGATGCTTGGCGAGGTCGTCGGCGTCGATATGAACCGTCGCACGGTAGAAGCCGTCAGCCCCGGAGTCGGCGCACGTACGGTGCGTTTCGATTTCCTCGTGGTCGCGACGGGCATGCGTCCGAGTTATTTCGGTCACGATGAATTTGCAGCCCATGCGCCAGGGCTCAAGAATCTCGCAGACGCCGAGATGATCCGCACGAAGATCCTAAGCGCGCTCGAAACGGCCGAGGCGAGCGATGATGAGAGTGAGCGGGCTCGTCACATGAACTTTGTGCTCGTCGGTGCCGGACCCACCGGCGTCGAGCTCGCGGCATCGCTTGCAGATATGGTTCGCATCACGCTGCGTAGAAATTTCAGGCAGATCGATCCAGCAAGGAGCACGATTACCCTGCTCGAAGGGGGTGATCGGGTTCTTCCGAGCTTTGCTCCATCGCTGTCGGAAAAGGCCGCCAGGCACCTCGCGAAGCTCGGCGTGACGGTGATGACCGGCGTCAAGGTCGAGGGCGTCGACGCCCAAGGTGTTGTCGCAGGGGGAAAAAGGATTGCAAGCGCGACCGTGTTGTGGACGGCAGGCGTGGCGGCATCGCCGATCATCAAGCTGCTCGACGTCAAAACCGATCGCGCGGGTAGAGCTTTGGTCGAGCCTTTCCTCAATTTGCCAGGCAGGCCCGATGTATTCGTCGTCGGCGACACCGCGTCCATACAGCAGGACGGGCGGCCCGTGCCCGGCGTTGCACAGGCAGCCATCCAGCAGGGGCGATATGTGGGACGGCTGATCTCCGATCAAATCAGGGGGCGCGAACCAAAGCGTGGGTTCCGATATCGAGACAAGGGCAATATGGCGGTCGTCGGCAGGAACTTCGCCATCCTGGAGGCTGGTCACTTGAGAACGAGCGGCTTCCTCACCTGGCTTGCATGGGTTTTCATTCACCTGATGGCTCTGCCGCAAATGCAGAATCGCTGGCGCGTTCAGTCGCAATGGCTATGGTCTTATCTGACGGGCCAGCGCAGCTCGCGGCTGATCTCCGAGGCGCCACAGAACACAAACGCCACGGTCACGACAAACAAACTATAGTTCCGTGATCTGTCTGGCAGGCGCCGCCGCGAGATTCGCTGCTTAACGCATCACTGCCCTGTGCAACGCATAGCCACGACATGTCCGAATGCTGTATCCGCGCTAAACGGCGGACAACGGACGACTGTCAATCCAGTCGACCATCAACTTTCGTTGGCGGAAGTACCATTGACCATCTACTTTCACAAAATGATCCAGGTATCGGATCGAAGCGATCATCAAGCTCCTATCGGGACCATCAACCCTGACGTGATGCGCAAGGCAGTAAGAGACGCCCGTTGCGGAATCCGGCGTCCAGGTGACGGTGCTCTGACCGTTGAAATGCGTTGTCGCCTCATACGTGTTCAGATTCTCGAACACCGGGCGCGGGGTGTCGCGGCCGCGAATTTCCTGCGCAGGGTCGGGATTTTGGCTGTCCATGTAACCAGGAACTCGGTATTCTCCGTGAAAAGGGACATCTGGCCTTCAACATCCCGGCGATCCGCACAGTGAGCATACGCATCGATAAGCTCGCGAATGGCAAGTCGGTCGCCAATTTCCTGGAGGGTGAGACCGCGATGGTCGGATCGTTGTTTGGAATGGGTCATCGTCTGCTCCTGGCTTCCTGCTCGTTGGCAGTCACTATGGGGGTCGGCGTCGCCGGTTTGAAGCGTTTCTCAGCTATTGGCATGCGTCGCAAACCGCGGGAATACACACCTCGCTTGACCTTCTTTTAGCGCGTTCGAGGACAATGGCGGGTTACTCCGTCAATATTTTCGGCTGATTGGTGTCCAAGGTGTTAACGGGAGGTGCGCGCCAGCAGCTCGGAGATTTCACGCGATGACTTCGTCTGACAAGTTGTGACACGCACCGACCACAGCGCACAATTTTCCGTGAACCCCTTTTCTTCGGAGACCCGCCATGCCACCATTGTGCCAATGAAATTCATATCGGCCATACTGCGACTCATGTCGCTCTGCGCGTTGCTCGGGATGCTCGTTGCTCCCGTGAGCACAATCGCGGCCGAGAACGCGATGGCACTGTCGAAGGCTCAGATGACAGCAAGCATGGCGGGAATGCAGGGCGACAAAATGCCATGTTGTCCAGATGCCAAGCCTGTCAAACCTGAATGTGGCAAGAGCTGCCCGCTTGTGATCATCTGCGCATCCTCCGCAGTCTTCGCGTTGCCAAGAGCCGATTGGTCGGCCGTGGAGCTTTCATGGGCCTCGCATGTCTACACGGACGGGCAGTATGACCGCCTGTCGTCGCTGGTGGCCGAACCTCCGGCCCGACCACCCAAAGCCTGATCTCACATCGTCTCCATACGCTGCTCTCTCGGCACTCCGCCGCGAGACATCGTGACCGATTTCAAACAAGGCCGGATGCAATCCCGCCTGCAAGAAGATGTGACATCATGAACTCCATTCTTTCGACCGCGAGGCTTTTGCTCGCCGCCACCATTCTTTTCTCCACCTCCGCAATCTCCTCCTTCGCCGGTGCAGACGACTACGAATTCCAGCCGGTCGCCGCGGAACTTCCCGTAGACCCGGCATCGGAATTCGCAATCAAGCTGATCGACAAGCGGACGGGCAAGCCCGTCGCTGATGCCGTCATCTTCGAAACCCGTCTCGACATGGCACCGGACGGCATGGAGATGATGACCTCGAATGTCGAGGCGGTACCCACCACCGAGCCGGGCGTCTACAAGTTCAAGCTCAACCTCAGCATGGCTGGGGGCTGGCGTTTCCAACTCGCTGCCAAAATCCAGGGTGAGCAGGAAACCGCCAAGGGCGAAGTCGTCCTGAAGGCGACCCAGTGAAGATGTCCAAGGGTCTTTTGTTTGTCGCTTCCCTCGCCGTCGTCGGTGGGGGAGGTTTTCTCGTGGGCGCGAACAAGCTGCCGTTCGCCATCACCGCGCTCAATTCGTGGTCAGCGGAACTACCGCCCGCGGCCGGCAAGGTCGAGGCCACGGGGAAGGTCATCTACTACAGGCACCCTGACGGAAAGCCTGTGTATTCGGCCAAACCCACGAAGACCGAGGACGGGCGTGACTTCACGGCCGTCCGTCAAAACGAGGATGTGAGCTTCGAAAAAGCCAAGCAGCCCAAGAAGGCGGTCGCCGATGCCGCCGGAGCGAAGAAGGTCCTCTATTATCGCAATCCAATGGGATTTCCCGACACCTCGCCCGTTCCCAAAAAGGACTCCATGGGAATGGACTATATTCCCGTGTTCGAAGGCGAAGGCGACGAAAGCGGCATTGTCAAGGTGTCGCCCGGCAAGCTTCAGCGAACGGGCGTGCGGTCGGTGACCGCGAAGCTGGCGGCGGTTGGCCGAAGCATCAGGGTACCTGGCACGATCATGCTCGACGAGCGCCGCATCGGCGTCGTCGCCATGCGGACCGACGCATTCATCGAGACCGTATCGGACGTGACGACAGGCGACCGCGTCAAGAAGGGCGACCCGCTTTTCCAGTTCTTCTCCAAGGAGATCGCTGCGGCCGGAGCCGAACTCGCCAGCGAGCAGGCGTCGTCGAACAAGTCCAGCGGCGCGTTGCGACTGAGGAACTTCGGGCTGTCGCCTGAAACCATCCAGGCGATCGCCAGGAGCAGGAAGGTACCAGACCGGATCGCCTACGACGCGCCGATGTCTGGTGTCGTCCTCGAACGGATGGCGACAGCGGGAATGATGGCCAGTTCCGGCCAACTGCTGTTTCGCATCGCCGATACGTCCAAAGTGTGGGTCGTCGCCGAGGTCGGGGAAAGCCAGCTTGACGCGATCCGCAAGGGTGCAGCCGCTACTGTCACCGTGCGCAGCCTGCCGGGCAAGGTGTTCAAAGGCAAGGTCTCGCTCGTCTACCCGGAGATACGCATCGAAACCCGGACAGCGAAAGTGCGGGTCGAACTCGACAATCCCGACGGCGAACTACTCGCCAACATGTTCGCCGACGTTCAGATCGCCAGCGGCATACAGACTCCTGTCGTCTCGGTTCCCAACAGCGCGGTCATTGACACGGGCGACAGGCAGGTCGTGTTCTTCGATCTCGGCGACGGTCGTTTCCAGCCCAAGGATGTCACGCTCGGCATGCGCGGTGCAAACGAGACGGAAGTGACCGAAGGAGTCAAAGCGGGCGACCGCGTCGTGGTGGCGGCGAATTTCCTTCTCGATGCCGAGAGCAATCTGAACTCGGCGCTGAACGCGCTGACTGCCGGGGAGGACAAGCCATGATCGCCAGAATCATCGCGTGGTCTGCCCGCAACCTGTTGCTCGTCATCGTCGGTGCCGCATTGGCCGCCGCCGGCGGCGTCTATGCACTCAGGTCTTTGCCGCTCGACGCCATTCCCGATCTATCCGATGTCCAGGTCATCGTCTTCACCGACTATCCCGGCCAGGCTCCGCAGGTGGTTGAGGACCAAGTGACCTATCCGCTGACGACGTCGATGTTGACGGTGCCCCGCTCGAAGGTGGTGCGCGGCTTCTCGTTCTTCGGCGTCTCCTTCGTCTACGTCATCTTCGAGGACGGCACTGATCCCTATTGGGCGAGGAGCCGCGTGCTCGAATATCTCAACGCCGCTTCCAGCCGCCTGCCGCAGGGCGTGACGCCGAGCCTCGGGCCGGACGCAACAGGCGTCGGCTGGGTCTACCAATATGCTGTGGTCGCCAAGGAGCTGTCGCTGGCCGAAGCCCGGTCGCTGCAGGATTGGGTGATCCGGTTCGCGGTCTCCAAGACCGAAGGCGTGGCGGAAGTCGCCAGCGTCGGGGGGTTCGTCAAGCAGTATTCCATCGTCGTTGATCCGATACGACTGAAGGCGCAGGGCGTGACGCTCGAACAGGTGGCCAATGCCGTCAGGACCAGCAACCGCGATGTCGGCGGCCGGACCGTGGAACTTTCGGAGTTCGAATTCATGGTGCGCGGCCGCGGCTATCTCAAGGGCATCGCGGACATCGAAAACATCGGCCTCAGGAACGAGAATGGCGTTTCGCTCCGGATATCCGATGTCGCGAAAGTCGAGATCGTTGCCGACGAGCGCCGCGGGATCACTGAGCTGAACGGCGACGGCGAAGTCGCAAGCGGGATCGTGCTGCAGCGTTTTGGAGCCAATGCGTTGACGGTGATCGAAGGCGCAAAGAAGAACCTCAAGATTGCCGAGAAGAGCCTGCCGGGCGGCGCGAAGATCGTCCCGGTCTATGACCGCTCGCGCCTGATTGAAGCGGCGATCGAGACCTTGAAGTCCACCCTGATCGAAGAGTCGATCGTCGTGGCGCTGGTGACGATCGTCTTCCTGCTGCATGTGCGCAGCGCGCTTGTTGCGATCATCATGCTGCCGATCGGCATCCTGATCGCCTTCATCGCCATGCGGTTTCTCGGCCTCGGCTCGAACATCATGAGCCTCGGTGGCATAGCGATCGCCATAGGCGCAATGATCGACGCCGCCATCGTCATGATCGAGAATGCCCACAAACATCTGGAGAGGGCACCCAAGGACAAGCCGCGGGTGGAGGTCCTGATCGAGGCTGCGTCCGAGGTCGGCCCGGCGCTGTTCTTCAGCCTGCTGATCATCACTGTGTCGTTCCTGCCGATCTTCACGCTCGAATCCCAGGAAGGCCGCCTGTTCGGACCCTTGGCGTTCACCAAGACCTTCTCAATGGCCGCCGCCGCATTGCTGTCTGTGACGCTCGTTCCGGCGTTGATGGTGATCTTTGTGCGCGGGCATATCGTTCCGGAACATAAGAACCCGCTGAACCGCCTGCTCATCTGGATTTACCGCCCGGTGATCAAGGGCGTGCTTCATGTGAAGACGGTGACGATCCTGCTGGCGATCGGCATTCTCCTGGCGACCGCATGGCCAGCTCGCCAGATCGGCTCGGAGTTCATGCCGACACTCAATGAGGGCACGCTGATGTATATGCCGACGACCCTGCCGGGACTGTCGGTGACCAAGGCAGCCGAACTGATGCAGACGCAGGATCGGATCATCAAGTCGTTCCCCGAAGTGGAGAGCGTGTTCGGGAAGGCGGGACGTGCGCTGACGGCGACCGATCCCGCGCCGACCGAGATGTTCGAGACCATCATCACGCTCAAGCCGAAGGAGCAATGGCGGCCGGGCGTGACGATCGACAGCCTCAAGCAGGAAATGGATGCCGCCTTGCAATTCCCCGGCGTTTCCAACGCCTGGACCATGCCGATCCGCGCCCGCATCGACATGCTGTCGACGGGTATCCGCACGCCTGTGGGCGTGAAAGTGTTCGGTACCGACCTCAAGGAGATGGAGAAGATCGCGCGGCAGATCGAGACGACACTCAAGACGGTACCGGGCACGTCATCGGCCTATGCCGAACGGGTGATCGGCGGCTATTATCTCGATATTGTTCCCGACCGCGATGCGCTCGCCCGCTACGGCCTGGCGGTTGATGATGTCCAGAACGTCATCGGCATGGCGCTCGGTTCGGAAACCGTTACCTCGACAGTGGAAGGCCGCGAGCGTTACAGTGTCGCCGTCCGCTATCCGCGGGCCTACCGTAGCGATCCCCAGTCCATTGCGCAGGACGTCCAGGTTTCGCTTCCAGGCGGGGGCACGGTGCCGTTGGGCGAGGTCGCCAAGGTGGAACTCACGAGAGGGGCGACATCGATCAGGACGGAGAACGGCCAGCTTGCCGTCTACGTCTTCGTGGACATCGCCGGGCGCGATCTCGGCGGCTACGTGGCCGATGCGCAGAAGGCGGTCGCCCGAGCCGTGACAATGCCGCCGGGATACTCTGTCGCCTGGAGCGGCCAGTTCGAATACTTGGAACGCGCCAAGGCAAGGCTGGCGGTCGTGGTGCCGCTGACGCTGGCACTGATCTTCCTGCTTCTGTTCATCAACTTCGGCAGATTGACCGAAACCCTCATCGTCATGCTGTCGCTACCCTTCGCCCTGGTGGGCGGCATCTGGCTGATGTGGTGGCTCGGCTTCAACGCCTCGGTCGCGGTGGCGGTCGGTTTCATCGCGTTGGCAGGCGTGGCGGCTGAGACGGGCGTGATCATGCTGATCTACCTCGACCACGCGCTCTCGGAACAGCGGGCGGCCTGCGAGCGGGAGGGACGTGCGTTCACGCGCGCCGATCTCAACAAGGCGATCATGGTCGGCGCGGTGGAACGCGTCCGGCCGAAGATGATGACCGTCGTTGCCATCATGGCGGGTCTTGTGCCCATCCTCTGGAGCACGGGAACAGGTTCCGAGATCATGCAGAGGATTGCGGTGCCGATGATCGGTGGCATGATCTCGTCGACATTGCTCACGCTGATCGTCATCCCGGCGGTCTATGGCCTGGTGAAGGGCTGGCGGCTGCCAAAGGGATCGCCGCGTCAAGTAGCGACGCCAGTGGCCACGGGAAAGAAATCAGAGCCAATTCCAATTGGGGCGGATGGTGCTCGCGGCATTCAAGCACTACTCGGTTAGGGTCGGCGAGTGGTTGCTTGAGCAAAACGTCATCGCTTTCGCTTGGAATCAGGGTCAAACAACCTTGGATATTAAACTGGGCCTACGATTTGCCCGGCAGCACAACTGGATCGAAAAGGCTCCCGCTGGTGTCTTGGTCCTGATGCAGGAAGGCCTTGCAAGAATTGCTCTTCACCTCAATCCTCGAAGCCATGACCGCCGCGAAAACCCTGATCTTCCCTGCGCGACAGCTCTGCTTGTCGATGACATGGAGATGATCAGCCGCGTATACAAGTCGATCGGCGAGAAGCCATGGTTTGGCCATTCGTATCGAAACGACTGGCAGTTTTCTGCCCTCGTGATGCAGGCGTTCTTGGAGGGTCGGCGAACAGAGCCGCACCTGCGGAACTATTGCGAGCGGGTGGCGAGAGAGAAATACACAAAACAAGGTAGCAAACGCCGCAAAACTGAAACTCACCGAGACACTCGCTGACGCAACCTCACGCCTGTCGTCTGTACGCTGCCAAATATGTCGATGGTCGTCCTGATGATGGTGTGCGTGCCAAAGAAGGCGTTGTCGCCTGCAACGTCCACGCTCGCCCCCTGCTTCAACGATCCACTTGTCGTTGTTGAACATGACGCCGACGCCAACCGTCTAGTCACTGCTGATTGTGTGTGTGACCATCAGATGCCCCTCCCACCCGTGATATTGCCCTCGATTCTGAAAATCCAACGTGACCAAAAGCATTAGATGATGGGCCTATTGACCTGTTATCATGGATTTATCAGACGGAAGAGCCGACCGCGTTTACTTATGCCCCGACCTCGCTCCCGAAAAGCGCGGGAGGCACTCGAATTGCGGTCGGCGATTATCGATCAATATCCGCCTGATGAGGGGCGATCTTTGCCCTTGTCATGAAGCGCGTGCCCATCGTCGCGACTGTCGGCGAGTGCTGCGCTCATTTTAAAGCCTGCTGGCGAATGAAAAGACGACGCCAGCGGAATGGCCAATACAAATGTTCCGGCAAGCGTAGTCAGGAATAGAAACCTTCCGAGAGACCGCATTTTTTCTCCTCCATGTGCGAGCGCCAAAATCAGGAGAAATTCCTGATCCTTCGCCAAGATAGAAGTAATCGAAAATTGTAAACTAGTCAATTATCGTTAATTTACTTGAAAAATCTAGTAAAAATACATTCACTTGGTAATTGATATGACAATTCAAAAGAAAATTGGCAATCTTTTGTTCTTCAAGCAAATTTTGAGGGCTGTATTTGTTCCTCGGCTTCAACGCACACTAGATTCGAGCGCCGTGCAGCGCGCGCTTTTCGAAAATGGCTGGTGAATCGGCACAGAAGTCTGCCCTTCAGGCTGAAGGCACCAAGCGCATGACTTTGCAGACAAATTTTGAAACGCGTGGAGCCAAAATCGTCGGCGGTTGTGACCATTTCTATTTTCATTTTGTCATTGCAAATCGAAGGCTTACATAGCGGGATACCAGTTCCTGGCATGCCGGCCAGGTCGCTCTACATGGGCGAAGACCGAACGCCTCCTATGACGTATACCGCGTCGGCAAGGACGGCGCGATTGAGGTGGTTCTCGAAGTCAGGCCACAGCCTAGGTATCAGTCCAGCGCAATGCCAGTCTGGCACGCACCCTTTGAACCAGACCGTACAGTGCCGGACTGGATTTGATGTAGCGCTTGGCGTCGTTCTTCATACGGTGAAGGCGAACATAGGCCTTTCCGGCGACGGTCAAGGGCAGCATGAAATCGTATTGTTTGGTCTCCACATTGCGCCAGGCCCGCTTGTAGGCCTGGTCTCCGACGCCGAAATCGAAGATGCGGACACCGTCACCGCATAGGCTTCGTATGATGAGGTGGAACAGGAAGTCCCCCGGGCTGATGCTCGGGACGATGTCGTCATCGATCGAACCGAATTGGCAGATCACATGATCCCCTTTGCGCGACAGGCCAGCGATTGCCAGGGTATGCGGAACGCCGGAGGCCGTTGTCGCGTCGTTGATCGAGGCGTGCAAAACCAATGATGTCGAGCATATTGGCTATCTCACAGATCTCGTAAGGATTGTCAGCGGCGACAGGCGACGCGCAAGCTTGACGAAAGTCAAAACCCGTAATGTGTGACACGCTCTTGACCCCCGCTGCCGGCGGGAGGGGCAATTCAGTTGTCGTAGTAGAAATTACAGAGAGATTCCAAGTAGTCTATCGATAAATCGCGCAAAGCAACTTTGGCTATGGGGGTTAGGTGATTCAGGGGTTTGACGGATATGCACATCTTGGCGATGTGCCGAAGCAACGGCGGTTGCGGGATTGTTCAATCATCGAGCTTCTTCGCAAGGCGGTGCCTTTTGAATATGTCGCAATCGGCGGGCTGGATCTCGACGGCTATCATTTGGGGCGGGGGCAATCGATCGACACAGATATGCCACCCGCGTTCATAGAGACATATTTCGCGGAAGCGCTGGGGCAGAGTGATCCAATTGTGGCGGTTGGGAAGATGGTTGCCAAGCCGCTTACGGAAGAAGAAGCCTACGGGATAATGCCGCCTTCAGACCGACTTGAAAAACTGAAGCGCTTCTTTGGGGTCAACAATCGCGTGTTCGTTCCCATTACGCGCGAGGGCAAGATGTACGGAGGTGTGTGTTTTACCACCAGTCAACCATTTACGACCGGCGAGTTTGAATTTTTGGCGATGGCTGCTGAGCAACTGCACCGAACGATTACTAAGTCGCTAATGGATCGCTTTGCGGGAAGGCTTTTGAAACTCACCCATGGCGAGATAACCTGCCTGCAACTCGCCAGCACCGGGCGTACAAGCGACGAAATTGCTGACGTTTCGAAATATCAGCCTGGAACGGTCAACAGCTATCTCAAATCTGGGACCAAAAAACTTGGTGCCGCAAATCGGGTAGAGGCCGTGGCGACAGCCATAAGGCGCGGATTAATTGCCTGATAACCTGAATGTTAGAGCCCGATTTAAAAGTAGTTGAGCGATAACAGCAGGTTGTGATTCCCTTTTGGTGCTAAATCAAAATGGGGTTTCCGATGACCTGGACTGCTATC
>Ga0307515_10003068_pt1 | contig 35373 bp, 40 predicted proteins | sample 17_EM_MG_FD_194513 | JGI IMG/M metagenome (GOLD analysis project Ga0307515, IMG submission 194513) | Populus trichocarpa ectomycorrhiza microbial communities from riparian zone in the Pacific Northwest, United States - 17_EM | ecosystem: Host-associated > Plants > Roots > Unclassified | place... | reverse complement strand
CGGCACGGCTGCACGTTACGTGTCCAGGGCCGGGTAACACCAGCTTTATATATAGTCGGCTCGCCACGAGCCTTAGATCTCTAGCGCTAATCTTACCTTTATACTACTCTACAATATTGACATCCACGTGTGCAACCGTATCTATTGATATTCCTTCCTACGAGGCCATACACGGGCGTATGCCTTTACATTGATGCAGGAAGTGCAGATGTAGTTTGTTGGTCTTTTTGGGATTTGGGCTTTGGAATACCACTGTAGCGCTTTATCCATTGTTGATGGTGGCAGATGTCCGAGAGCCTGATGCCAAAAGTCATGAGTAATATGGGCCAATTGTGATATTGCAGGAATTTTGAAAATATTTTACTCAAAAACAGCTTCAAACATAACTTTTATTCCATAATGAGTAGGAATATAATCCCCCTCTCCATACTTGGTATATCATTTTGTGCGTAACTTGCTGCCACAAATCAGGTGGTGACCTAACATACGGAAGTGCAAAACATCAAGAACACCAAAAGAAGAAACCGATTCATCTTTCAGAACACAGTCGATACTCTCATCTCCCTAGTCCACGATCCCTATACTCACCTGTGAACTGGATTTTACAACTGCGGAACACTTGATTTAGTCGAGGAGTCATTCTGCGGAAGGTGTCATGTGTGAGGTACTGGGCGTGTGACAGTAGAAGGATTTGTTTCTTACATATTCTTCAGTGGTGACATTTGCCTCTTCCGTATGCTTGGTCTGTTCTTTCTCCGTCTTTTCCGTAGTCAACCTCTGTAGTCGAAACCACCCCTTCCAGGTATGTCCTTCCGACTTTCCGGGATCAAGTTTCTGTGCGCAGTTGTAGACCTTTGAGGTTGACGCGGAGGATGGGAAGGAGTTGTTGTTGTTTGATTTCTTCCCTTGTTCTAATTGCCCAAAAGCTTAAAAACAAACAGGGTAGAATCATTAAGGTCTTCAGACGTATCAATATCCATAAGACGCTGCTTAACTTCATCATATGTCAGGTTATCTTTTGTTGCTAGATTATCACCAACATTTTCATAGTGTTTAACCAAAAAACCAATCAAAAAATCTGTTTTGTAGTGACCGTCATTCATAAATGCTGCGATGGTCTTTCGGTACAAATCTGAGAGTGCTGTCGAGTGTTTTGTCAATCGGACTGTTTGAGACTGGTATTTGTATTTAAACCCTGGTAATTCGGTATGAGATTATTGGGTAGGAACGAATACCAGATTCATTACCTGGTAAATTCATGCGAAAGCTAAGCATATATACTATTTCGTAGGAAGGTAGGTCCACATTAGATAAGGGTTGTCAAGTTCGACATTTATCTCCATAATGTCTTGTGAGAACACCTTTATCAATATGGTCGACGTGGTATGGCAAAGATGATCATAGGCATCTGTTTCTGTCTGAACAGCATCTTCTCCTGGAGACACACCTTGCTTTACAATTTCTTATGTCTTAATGCCTTTTTAAACGATTGTAATTGAGGAACTCCAGATCCGATAGTTATCCTGACCACTGAGTTTCCCGATCATATCGAGTTTAATGCTTACTGGTCCTTTCATGTTGGCTCCGGCCGAAATGGAGATCACAGGTTGCTGTCCAGAGGAGGATCTGTGGATCATTTTAACTGGGGTTGTTGCATGAGGCGAAGGAGGTAGTGAGGGTGACAGATGTTGTAGTAGATTGTTCTACATCTGGATATTCGATGGGAACACAATGTATGTCAAAACAATCCAGACTCATTTGAGGATGATCATGTTCTGAATCCCTATAGTTCATGCAGGGTCATGATCTATTGGATTATAACAGCGAAAGTCCAGAGATATATATTTGTATCGCAGCACATGTATATGAAGAAGAACTATTGCAAGTATAACGACATCATACAGTTTTCTAAAGGCAAGCTTTTAATGAGAATTGGATTTGAGAGAAGATGATGTAGTATTCCCATCGATGTCTGAGCAAGTCCAAAAAACTGTTCCCTACCCGGAGAATAAGTATCTATATATATAGTAATAAACAAGTGATTGTCCGTGACCACGGTCGTGGATCAATTACTAACTCTGGAACACAAAAACTCTGCAACTGTACAAAAATATATAATGACTGTAAAGGAATAAACAGAACCATGTAGGCATAGTCTTAAAAGATAATTGCTGATAAATCCCTATTCTAACTGAACTAATAAGAAGGTTCTAGACAAGTTCTAAACGGAACTTTCTAGACACCAGCAGATAAAAAGTTAACAAAAGAACTAAAAGTTATTACACACCACACTATTCTTATCCAAAAAGTATTATCGTAAGGAGAAACACTTAAAATAGGTACAATATTAGTAAAGAGAAATGTAGATACTTCCGTATTTTCAATACAGAGATCTTCGACTTCCTCTACTCCTTCTTCCGGTGTCATTGGATCCCTTCTATTAAACCTCCTTACCGCTGCCACCCTTCCCCGCCTTCTTGTTCTTTGTCTGATCGGATGCCTTCCGAAGTTTCAGCTTCTTATTCTTAACTCCCTTTTCTTTGAGATCCTGCTCAGCCTCGTCCTCTTCAGCGTTCTTTTCCGTCTCTTGGTCATGGGTGTTGGCACTCTTCCGATTCTGCAGGGTGTTCTTAGATCCCATTTCATCGGGTTCTTTCCTAACCTTCTTGTCTTCGAGATCCTTCTTCCCCTCTTCGTCATCGGCCTCGGACTTTTTGATGGTCATGAGCTTCTTCTTTTTCTTATGTGCACTCTTCGCTTCTTGATCATGCTCCTGTTCGGTCTCCGAAATAGTGTGCTTTTGGGGCAAAGGCACCCCGAGGGGCGGAAACCGTCTGTTCAGATCGTGGACCTGGTACCGGTCCATATGCTGGTTGTGAGTATTTTGGATTTCCTGTCCAGTCATGGGTAGGTTGAGCAATTGGCGAATAGCTCGGGCACTGCTCTTGTTGAGGCAAGAGAATACCTTTGTATCCCGACCAACGACCTTAAAGTAGACAACATTCTCAAATTGCGATTGCACTGGAATAAAACCGACTTGCCTTCTACCACGGTTTGATTTGCTTTCTGGCTTGCCCAATTCCATCTGGAAGATGATAAGCGGGTACGCTTTTTGGTTCCAGGACAGGTCGTACTTTGTATCTTCCAGGACGACGGACTTCGCTTGATTCTTAACCTGGATAAGAATGGCGGTAAGCGCCGTTCGGTCAAATTTTTTTGCGCGGTCTCCCATATAGACGGGGATCAGAAGATCCCAAGAAGTCTGACCACCCCGCAGCTGGAGAGCCGTCTGCTCTCGAATCAGGGTAGACAGGAGATCTAACATAGTTGCTGTTGCCAAACTAGTAGTAGTTGTTGCAAAGTGAGTAAAATTCAGAGTGCCGCCCATGATTTCAACCGTTTTGGGTTGTAACGATTTCTGGATGCTGTCAAAGACGTCGTCCGAAAACAGACTCTGGAGAAAGGCCATGACAGTAAAGGGACGCGCAAAGCCCAGAGCTGTGGTGTCCTGGGCTGCGAGTAAGTGGTCCCTAGCCAAAATGCAAAGAATCCTTGCAGCCAACTCCCCACATGTTCCTCTGTCAACAACACCCGGAGAAAGGAGGGAATTTACGAGAGTATTGATCCACGTATGCTCAGGGTATCGCTTTCGGTTTGACATAATTGCCGCAACCGCCTCAGAGAGGATTGGTTCCGAGGGTGACATGGTGTCGATGATACCAAACTCATCGTCCATGCGCAAGATGAGGCGAAGATTGGAGTTCACCGCGTCTGTCGTCATTCGGACTGATGCCTTGTTCTGAAGACACGGATCAAGGCACACCCGCGCAGAGAGAACTGCGAGGACGTGCTCAGCCTTTGTTGCGTCAAACTCTTTGTTGCAGAGTAATTTCGCGATAGCCAATGACTGTATTGTTGAAGCGTCTTCATGCTCGTAAGTGGACCACAATGGGCGACCAAACAGCACCATGTGGTTAATGGTGCAGAACGTCTCCAGCGGCTTTGAGAGCTCTTTATCCCGATCCTCAAGCATGGCCTTTTTGGAACCGATATCCATTGGGAAGGTAAAGAAAGGGTGAATGCGGGAAAGGTGAGCCTCCTGGATTCTGAGCGACTCGTCCTCATCCAGCGGAGTTGCAATGTACGCAAGAAGCGATTTGGTGCTAAGCACAAAGGTCCAGACACGATGCTTAGAAAGAAGCCTTAGGACGCGCCGCATAGCCGTGTATATTGTGCAGGTACTGTTTGCGACAACAAGATTCGAAACTTCGTCCAAAGCGAAGAAAAAAGTAATGATTGGTATCGTGCTGGTGTTCTCTTGCAGTTTCTTCATCGATGCAACTAGTTCGGTAAGAGGCTGTAAGAGGTAGTTTGCGACCAAAGGGTGTTTGCCCATATGATCATATCGAGGATTCTTGGTAAATGATCAGCGTCGAAGTCAGCAGGGAATGATTGCATCATGTGATGGGTACCTTTGGTTCGAAAATTCTCGCCCAATCCTTATCCAGAGCAAGATCGTTCCTGACAGTTTCGGCGAGCGCGCGTACACCCTGGCAAAACTCAACACGCCTCGGAGAGCGATGTTTTGCAAGTGAACTGGCCGGTGACGAGCGGTCCTTCTCATCTTCCGTTTTCTTGTCCTCTCGATTCTGGGGTTTCATGAGAGAGTGCAGCCATAGTGGGAAAGCCTTTTGCGAAACTCTGTTGTTGGATGCTGCAGAATTCTGCTTGGTGTACTCATCCACTAGCTTCTTGACTATTTGAAATCAGCCATCGTAATAACATGAAGGTTAAAAGGATACCACACACTTTCTGATATTGATGCAGACAATAATGCGACCGATCCGGCGTGTTCAATCCCCCTTCCGGAACTGGTAAGCCTTGTCGACTCCAGAAGAAATTGAAGTATCTCGGGATCTCCGGGGGGGTAGCCGGTTTGAAGTGGCTTTCGAAGGGTGTAAATAATTGCGGGGATCTCCTTCGAAAGTTGATCGACCATGCGAGATTTCCCAACCCCAGATGATTGCACAATAGCAATCACCTTGGAATAATGCTTGCACGGTTCGAAATTATCCTCGCTGGCCTTAAGCACACTCCGAAAGATCGATGCCGCTCCCCGATGGAAATATTCCGAGTTCCAAGCTCTACTTAGATCTTCTGCTTCTCCACGGATGACCGTATTATCGTCGATCAAAGAACCTCCGTCGATTTTCTTCATGTACTTGCGAAGCTTCGGCACGACTAGGTCTCCTCTCTTTTTGGCCAGTGCACCTAGAAGTGCCAGTATTTTGAATTGATTTTCTGAGCGAGACAAGAATTCCCGGAAAGCGAGCTTCTTAACAGCCTCATGGACATCGGGCGGAAAGGCGGAGGCATACGTTAACAACTCGGTATATAAGTCTGATTCCATTTTAGAAATTTCTGCATTCCAAACGTGGTCAGTACTAAGAGAAACAGTTGCACTTGGTTTTGGCGGTAGAAGCAGCAATTTACCAGAACCGAGAGAGAGACAACGTACCAATGGCGACTGACGTGATGGTAGAGCATGTGAATGGTGGGTAGTAGCCTGACGGGTTAGCGGTATTCCTCCAGTGGAGGCGCGGTGATGTTTAAACCTTTGGTTGTAGCGCTGGTGGAGGAGAATGGGAGGAGGACTGAGGTGGTGGTGCAGAGGTAGCTAGGCGGCGGGAGGTGCACGCACCGCGAAAGTACTCAGATTGTACTTAAGTTACCTAAGCACTAAGTAGGTACCAACTCAGTATAGATCAAGAAGGAAAAGGAAAACGAAGGAAAGAACTTTAAAACTCAATGAATGTTTTCCCGCAAAGTTATTTATCGTGAATTGATGGCGCAAAGCTTGTTCGAGCCGCAAGCGTCTCAGATGTCCATCCATCTACAGAAACTCCTTTGAAGATAGAAAAATTGATCTACTATCAGAGGTACGCTGAAAGTATTGGATGTGATGTGAAATCGTTCGACATTGTGTAAAAACACTAGAATGGGAATTATTGCGACAGTACTACACTAGTTGGTGCAACAATATAGAGATTTTGCACCTTGAAAGTTTGGTTTTTTTAACTTCACGCCAGCGCCGAGTTTCTCAGACACCTCAGCCAAATGAAATTTGGCTTCCCAGACAACACTCTGCCCATCCAACCCAACCACCTGATATTCTCTTCAAGAGCCAAAGGTCCGCGATCTCCGTGCAATTTTCTGGCCATTCCAAGACTCTTGTATGATACAGCCTCCCAGGCCTGGATAAATGACCGTGAAAGTCTAATGGGCATGTGTTGCAATTAAATATGAGATGTCCACTGATTAGTTTCTATGGTTTAATCATTCTATTGCATATACAGGTCTCAGCCGGAGGTGCCTCGTATTGCTGGAGACGGAGGTGTCTTGCATGGCCGGAGATGGAGATGTCTTGTATGGCCGGAGACGGTGATGTCTCGTATGGCCGGAGATGACGATTGACTTTGGTACGGGCTGATGGCATTCAGCCGTACTTGTACTTTCATATATATATTGGCCTTGTGGCCCTCTTAGATAGAACACAATTAAGCTTCTCTAGCATCACTATTTGAACAGGTTATGAGCCCGGCGCCCGCTACTATTTTTACCTCACAATCATAAAAAAAGCCTCAAAAACCCTAACCCACTCACAACCATCCCTGCTCATCAGCCACAACACCATCACAATCTATCACCCTCAATTGCAACCTTCCTAACCTCCACACCAAATGTGTCAGATAAGAAATTCAAGACTGACCACAGCAATGTACCTAAGCCTACTGACTAATATCAGGCTGTCTGGATGCAAAACATTGGCTGAAATATCATCGCGAAGAAACCTCACAACCTCATTGGGGTTCAACCGAAGAACTAGAAAGCAGAGTGCTTATTACCCACACTTTGACACACCTCTCACTCTGTCCGAGAGGAATGAGAGAATAAGATTGGTCCTCGCTTGAGAGGTGTAGGAAACGTTTGAGAACAGAATGTACTATCCAGCAATGATGAACTGAACAACTGGGTTGTTTAATGAAGTCTTTGAAAATATAAGCGAGATCAAAAATTGAGAATGACTGTGGGTGTTCTTTGCTACATCCTGAGGGTGTTTGGTCGTTATGTACCAAGCTATCAGAAAATTGCGAAAATGGTTTCTGATAGAGGACAACGTGCTCCGATCCTTCTCCACATTGTCCACAACTTGTAACAATGACTAATGAAACTTTTTGCACCATGCTACGAGGTGTTCAATGATGTGACTTTGCAGTGTTGACATTTCAAAAACTTGGTTAGTCATTTATTTTAATTTACTGCACTTGTTTCTTTCACATTGGTCCTCTAAACTGTAATCATTTCAAAGGATTTTTTAACGGTTTCATTTGTTTTGTGAATACTCCATACTACTCAATCCTTTGAATCATCGATTATACACCAGTTTGCACAACTCCTATACCACTATAAAGACACCCAGAGTAAACACATCAGATTTCTATATGTTGCTGCACCGATTACTTGAAGCATCAAATCAAATAAGTTATATCTAGAACAAATTGAATGTATTCAAGTCCTTTGCGTTGGGACGGTACCACTGAACTCTGTCTGTCTGCAGCGTCAGTGGACCAAGGAGTAGAGCCCATTGGATTGCACATCTAGGCACGATGGAGCTGATGCTGATGCCGAAATGAGCCTGAAACCAGTAGCCTCCATCATCCCAGCGTTGGATTGGAGGTTGATTTCTCTCCTCGAAAATCACCATACTAACAGTCTGACATATAGGCACTGTTGCAAATGTCTGAACCAAGTCAAGAAGCCATGAAATTCGGGATTAAGCATGCTCAATGACATAGAGATTCTCTGACCACTTGGCGAAGCCCCAAGCAATGGACTTACACTCCCCAAACGCAGTCGTCCCCATCCCCAGATCCACTGTATCATTGCTTGGTAGCTGATTCTTTCTCCACCTTGAGGAACCTGAGTACCATAACATGTGAAGTGCGTGCTCGACACCTCGAAACGATGTCACCAGAATTGCTACTGTGATATCTGTAATGTGTTTTGCATTGTTGAAATGACTGAACTACAGATTGTGATCAATGTAGTCTGTGAAGCCGGCAAATCTCTTGAAACACCACACATTGTGATTCTACAGCTTCCCTTGTGGCATTGCCCACCACTCGGCCTGGTCATCGAGGGTCTCGATTTCTGGAAGCAAGTTTGTCAGCATGTGCTCGATGGACTGTGGAATTAGAGGATTATCATCGTCGCGAGGTCATTTTGCAGAGTTTCCATTGAGCTCTCGATACTGAAACACCTCCTTGCAGGTTGTTGTTAACAACATCTGAAACATAGCCTGATGATGATTCCTTTGGGAATGTACTTGATAAACATCCATGATGTCTATCTCTGGGAGTTCGGAGGCTCAGGGGTCAGCGACACTTCTGGTCCGTTGATTCATGTGAGTTACAAGTTCGTAACCACACTGTTTCCAAATCAGCGGTTCATATCGTCAATACACCCATACCATCACTTCAGTTACAGTTGGATGCAGTTCACCCAACTCGTCTGGATCGGGCGGGCTCTCACCGGGATCTCCAGCGCTTACATCTGTGAGTGCATAGTATGCTCATATTTTGCACCTTTATCACGGTATTATACCGAAATCATGTATTAGACATCCTGTAATCACTTCTTGCTTCTTTCGCAGTTTGTGATATCGATTATTTTGGAATCCCTGTTTTTCCTTTCACAGCTTGTATATGTGCCTGTAAATGCGGCCCCTGATTCCATTAGGAGTTGATATATCCACTCGATTCCATGGTTACATACTATGTGAGACCAAAACTCGTTGCCCAACATTGACGCACATTTTGAGGATGGGGCAGTGACTGGGTAGGTTTCGCTTCTGCCCATAATGGCATCGAACAGGTTGGTTATGCATAACTGCCAGCACATCACTATGAAATTACCATAATAACAATACCAAAAATCATTTACACTCTGTTGATGCTCACATTCAGCATGGGGCATTGTCAAAGTCGCATTCTCTTTTACCTATTAATGCCGCCAATACATTGGAAATACACAACCCCGAGCAAATCAGTCACTAAATACCGTATGCACAACGCAAGAAATAGTTGATACTCCCTCAATGCTCGTTTTCAGAATGGAGCAGTATTGCTATGACCTGTTGGCTTATAAAGGCTGCTGATATGTTGGTTTTGCATAACAGAGAGCTAATCACTTTCCAAATACCTCACTTTGCGCACCAAAAATAGTTCACTATGCATTGACACTCAGTTTCAAAATGGGGCAGTTTTTGTATCACTTTCACTTTTCCATATGAAGGCTGGGAATAAGTTACTTATGCCGAGCGGTGACCATGTTGATTTTCTATTACTTTACGATTACGAGCAAATATCCTTGACACTCTGTTGACACTTATTGTCAGAGTTGGGTAGTCGCTGTGTTACCATTTCTTTTGCCTTTGAAGGCTGCCAATAGATTGGCTATAAATGACTGTGGACTGATGACTTTCCAATTACCTTACTTCAGACACCAACACTGATTGATCCTTAGTTGACGCTCATTGTAAACCGGTGGCAGCGATATCTCGACCCCTGATATTGCCCATGAAGACGGCTAATAAATGGATTATGGGTTAATGTCATTGCACAGCCCTTGGATTATCCAAGATGCAAGACCAAAAATCATGAATGCTCATTTGACCTTCATTTCAAGAATGACTCGGTTCCTCTTTACCTATACAGACGGCCAATACTCTTACTATGGCAGGATGTGACAATACAGCTCATTGATTGCTGAATGTGCAAGACTGGAAGTTGTTGATGAAGCATTGATGCTCACATTAAGCACTGAAATTCAGTCGTTGTACACGCAATCGTTGTCTACACATAATGGTATGGTCATTATTGACAGCCAATGAATCATATCTAGGAATAGTCATTTGCATCCAAAAGCATCATGTCCTCTGACAATCGGATGAACCACTTCACACGGTATGTGAGCGATGGATGACCCCAAAGCACCCACATTGCCCCACTTCCCACTGGCCATTTACCGCATGTTGATCCATCCCCTCCTTTTTGCTCAATATCCACTGACTACCTCACCATTCCTTATCAAGCTCCTTCTGCTCAATTTCCATGAACTGCCATAACCAATGTTTGAAGTCTTGACTACTGGTAGCAGGTTTGTGTGGAGGGTCATGCAGTTGGTTGGATGGATGAATGCAGCATAACGGTAGTCATTCATACCAGTTCACTTCAAACTATGACCGCTTCTTCTATTACTCATATGACATCACCAACTCAAATTTGTTGGTTAATTTTCTCTCCCATATAGGATTGGCATTCTCACTTAACCATAACAGACAAGACCATATCAAGCTGATTGATCATCAATTGACTTAATTTGGGGTCTAACAATTTCATATGGCCCGCATGACCCTTGCACATGCACAGACCAATTATCATGTCTCACAATTTGGTCACTGCAAGAAAGAAAAAGTTGATATATAGCAAAGTAGGTACACAAATTGCTTTTCACAGATATACAGCCCCATCAGTCACAATTGGCTAATCTAATCGTCCTGCAATACATGTGCCGTTGAGATTTCTCTGTCCAAAGCCAATTCCTGTATTGTGATTAGTTAGGGAGACTGTATGCGACGGTAAAACCTGACAGGGTTCACAGGCTTCAATTTCAAATTCGATGAGAAATTGTGAGCTGAGTTAGGGGGTGAGAGGTGATGTGTATGGTGGACTGCGGCATTACGGGACATACCGTCATCTGACACTACACAGTTGTGAAGTCCATTGCGGAATGAGCGATTTTCAAGGGACTATTCCAAGTGTCTCCAGAAGCTCGCCAAATGTTGACAGTGCTGGAGCAGCTTGTACCTTATTCATTTGGAGGTTAATGACCACCGGAACTGTTAACGCAGTCATCATGTACTGCTTACCATACCCATGATGCAAAATTAAAAGTCATTGACACTCCATTGATGGTCATTTGCGGGATGCGGCTGCGAATGTGTCGCTGTCGATTTTGTTTTCAGATGTGGTCAATATATCGAAAAAAGACAATGATGTACCAAAGTCGATATTTTGCACTTGACAGTAGGATATTTGAATGCAACTATAAATAGAAAAACCCAAAAACCAGAACCAGACATTGGAACAGACAAGTCCAGCTGAACATGGCAAAACCCACCGGTAGATGGGTACAGGTGGGGGTTTGGCCAGCCAAGATGAAGTGGTTGTGGTTTTTGGATGGGACAGGAACCAAGCCGAACGCATTGTGCAGTCTGAAAATGGCCACATGGCAGGTTACCTGGACCCATTGCTGACAGTATCGAGAGTGTGCAGTCAAGAGATTGCCAAGTTGGCGGGCATGGCCAGAGAAGTCGAGCAGGAGATGCATCGTCACAAAGTTGAAATCTGATTTGTTGACGAGATGTCCAGGAATATCTGGATCGATTGGAGCTTTACTTCATCAACGTGGCTAAGCAATGTAGCTGTAGGAAGATGGCTCCAAGCGGGGTTATTCTCCGATTACATCAGTGTGTCCTCAGTACGCTGCTGTTCTATGGCATCCATTCCCATCATTGAAGATATTCTGGTGCCAAATTGACTGAAAACAACCTTGTAACAGTTAGAATCCTCCAGATACCTCGTCATGTACTACATCTTGGCGTCTTTAAGGTACCATTACTGTGCCATACGGTTTAAATACCATGATTACTTCATCCACAACACAGCTGCGTTGAATGGAATCCCTGCTCTCACGGACAGGTTTATAAGAGTCACCAAGCAAACTGGATCAATCACTGGCACTAGTGCGTTCATCTGCTTACCACCTCACTGCCTCACCTGGCTACATGGCTTGTTGAAGTAAGCAAAACATGGATATTCATGCATCATTGCCCAGAGGTGGTTGTTTTTTTCAATACTGGTATGTTCAAGAAAGGATATTGCAGAGTGCATCAAATGCGAAAGCATATGGAGAATGATGAATTGAAGAATTTCAGTTATTATAGTTCTCGTCTTGCTAATGCATTTCATAATCCGGATGACTACTGCTGAGGTTACAACTGCGCAATCATTCAGATGCTGTATCAGTTCCAAACTCCCCATGTTATGTCGCTGAGTCGCAATTATCATCTGTTCGTAGTATGGCTCATTATCTCTCAATTCCCATACTGATGGATACTCATTTCGGAATAACGTTCATTGTCACTGCTCGAGCGGCGGGTGATGGATTGATGGGTACCTAGGAATGGTACAGGGTGAACAGAAGGATTTGGTGTTATGGAAAGGCGGAGATGTGAGTGAACGCAGAAACGGTGTGGTAATGTTAGAAGATGGTGGCGGTATAATTTGTTATGATAGGGAAATGGTTTGAGGTATTGCGACGTGAGATGTCGTGGCGCGGTTGTACTGATAAGAGCTGTATTGGAGGTTTGGTAGATCATGGTTGGATATTCTGATGGTACAATGGAGCATGGGGAATTGTTCTAAGGTGGCAGACGAAGTGTATATAAACAGAGGATGTTTGGTGTTGGAGGATTTCGTTTTCTTCTCTCTTTACTCTTTCCCTTGTATAGCAAAGCAAGCACGACTTTGACCCAGCCTTGATTCTGGTTCAGACACAATGCCCTCGATACGAACTTCAAGACAACTTGCTCCGATTACGACAATTCCCCTCTGTCACAAACATCACCTACCTCCGACCCTGCTCGTTACACTAGAACGAGTCCCTTATAACATACCTCATAAACAATGTACTGTCAACATTGTTCGAACCCATGTGTGGATGTGGCTTAGTACCGCTGTGAAGTTACCGATAGTTGTATCTAAATTTGCTATCTGAGTAGCTACGACCTTATAGAATACATGTGCCTACATCCTTAGAATGGTTCTAAGTACTGTAACGAACGTTGCTCTGTCACATGTTGGGAATACATCGGACTTAGCCCTCGGTGGATTCACGTTTGCGACATGTTGAATTGACAACTTAGCATGACTTACCAAATGTGATATCGATCCGTAACCACACCGATCCCCATAATCAAATGCGACAGTCCGACAGTATGTGTACTTCCAGAAGGAATTGGTTTCAGTTTGCCGGAACTTACTCTTCCTGGTCTGAACCTGAACATTTGAACGCTTTTGGTTATATCGAAGGATTGTTGAATAGTGAGGTAGACGACCTCACCTTGCCTGCTGACTTCTGGGAACAGTTGGAGGTTCCCTCCCCTTAAAATACCTATTGCCCAGAAGCAGTTAGATACGCAGGAGTCTTGGAACTTGATGACCCTGTGTTTGGAGATAGCTAGACCAAGTACTGGGGCGCCCACGTGTGGTTCACCTGCCATCCAGAGGAACTGTGTCAGTGGGAAGGACACAACTGTCTGGGCACGCACTCAATGGAAGGACACGCACCAGCAGCAACAGCCATGGCAAACCCTGCACCAGTGCCTTTGATCGTTATTGATCCGCCGACTCCAACATCCTGTGAGATTGACGCATACAATTGGCATTGGTGGATGTGCTTGATCGGTGGGGATGTCAGGATCTGAAGAGCACGATCGGGTGGCTATGATGTCCGCGGACCATAAGGCCATCATGGGAGGAATCATCAACAGGAACCTGATGGAAATCAACTGCTCGGAGAGATAGGCAGTACGGGACAAGGGGCAGGAGGTGATGAGGGGTGTTGCACCATATACCGAATCCGGGGTGTTGGTACAGATGGTGTGCGATCACCCGACACAGATCATCACCATACAGAAACACATCACTGACCAGCAGGCACAACAGTTTATACCCCCGGAGTGCGATCACTCAATGTTGGATCTGCAGCCGGAAATGTTGACGCGGGAACTGAAGGAAGCCAGGAGTATTCCGGGCACGGTAGGAACTGAGCAGGACCTACGACAGGAACTGACCGACATGACAGAGGAGGCCCGACAATTGGGGGAAGAAGTCCGCGCATTGAGGACGCAGTTAGCGAATCCGCTGTCGTTAGCCGTATGCGCAACCCCAACTAACCCCAGGCAATACGATGACCACTGACAGAAGTTTCCAGACTCCCGGGACATTTCAGGGTCAGATCAAACAAAGTTGACAGCCTGGATCACTCAACTTCAGATGGTCATATAACACAAGGCCGCCAGTGTTCTTGACACACAGTCGAAGATGCGGTTAGGATTCAACGGCCTTAAGCGAGTAGCCATAGGCCAGATTCTTCCACACATTCGGGAGAACAGAGAGATCCGGCTGGAAGACATACCAGCCATTATGGATCTCCTGGAAGCAGATTTTGTGGACCCCGCCAGAGTCTCTGGCGCCACACAGAAAATTTGGGGGATTTATCAAACAAACCCCGCGTTTTCTCTGAACTATCGTGAGTTTAAAGTTCTAGCTGCAGGTCTGGATTGAAATACCTCGGCCTGGCGGAATCATTTACGGATGAGGATGTCCGAGAAGTGAAGCACTCCGCTACATACAGTGCTATGCCGGAGGAGCCTCCTGTGATGGAGACGTTATGTCAGAAGTGGGATGACCAGATGTGACCACAACGTGCGGAGAAGGCCGCACCGTAGAAGTGGGGAGGGACACATGTCGCCTCTTCCGCCAGCCCCCCAGCTCCCCGAAAAGATCCCGCGGGAGCCCCCAGCGGAACAGTGGCCAAATATCTGGGACCAGCACCCATGCATCCCAGCACAGGCAGGTGAGATATTTCTCCAGAACAAAGAGCAAAGATGTTTACAGATGGGAGATATTTGTATTGTGGTGAGTTCGACCACATAGCTGCGGAGTGTGCGGCAAGAAGGAAGGCTTAGGCGGTCAATGCGGCTGGAGTGGAGGCAAAGGAAGTAGCAACCGGGACAGATTCCAAGGAATTGGGAAAAGAGCAAGTCAAGGGAACAACGATGGCTCCTCAGTTGACAATAGAAGTGTTGTTCCAAATTGTTTGACATGTTTTGGAATTTCGCGTTTGTCAGTTAGCAAGGTGGAGGTATTGGACAGATCTAGGAAAGGGAAACATTTAGTTATAACCTGCACATTGACCGCGAATAATCAAGAGATACCCACACACGCCCTGGAATACTGCTTAGCTCCAGGCATCGTAATCCTGAATCAAGATTGTGTGTGGTATCATCAAATATCACTTCAAGAGTAAAAAGAGAAACCCGATGTTCAAGTTATCGACGGGAGACCTATAGACTCCGAGGATATTTGGCACATTGCTGAAGATGGAATGAATATCCAAGATCATAAAGAACAGTTACCTAAGTTCATTATGAAGTTGGGACATTATCCAATCATTCTTGGCATCCCCAGGTTATGATTACACCATGTTGCAGTATGATTTGCATCCAATGCGGTTATCTTTAGATCACAATACTGTACTACACCTTGTCATGATGCACCTGTTATGGTACAAGGAGTTACGGAGAAACCTCCCCAGCCAGTTCATTCCCCAGGTGGGATATTTGAACCCGAGATATACCCTGAAAGACCCTTTCGAGGGAATATTATTTTGCTTAACGGATCTTCGATCTTTATGACAGTCCAGAAAAGGAAGCTGAAGCTGTTTACAGCATCTGTTTATGATATAAATAAGACTATTGAGGCAAAAGACGTTAAGGAGCGACCCCTGGAGGAGATTGTTCCGAGACAGTATCATGAGTTCCTACCTGTATTCAATACCGGGTTATCTGACGGCCATCCACCACATCTGCTGGGTATTGATCATGAAGTGCACCTAAACCAAAGGCAAAACACCAACCCGGGGACCTCTGTACGCGATGTCAAGGGCAACACAGGTAGCTCTCAGGCAATGGTAAGAGGAGAATACGTCGACAGGATTCATCCGTCAATCATCATCACCCATTGCAGCACCAGTCCTGTTTGCGAAGAAACCGAATGGAGGGCTCCGATTTTGTATTGATTATCAAGATATCAACCGCAAGATGATAAACAATTGAAATCCACGCCCTGTGATCATGCAAACATTGAATCATGTAGGGAAATCTCGAATATATACAGAGTTGGATGTACGACAAGCTCATAACTTGCCTTGAGTCGAAGAAGGGGACGAACATAAGGTGGCCTTCCGAACAAGAGATGGACTGTTTGAATCAGCAGCAATGCAGTTCGGACCAACAAATGCACCAGTAGATCACCATGTGTAAAGGCATATGCCCGTGTATGGCCTCGTATGAAGGTATATCAGTGGATACGGTTTCAAACGTTGATGTCAATATTGTAGAGTAGTATAAAGGTAAGTGAAGTAAGTAAGATTATCGCTAGAGATCTAAGGCTCGTGGCGAGCAGACAATATAGCGCGGGTATTACATGGCCCTGGACATGTCACGTGCAGCCGTGCCATTACATTATCCCCCTTATTTGGCTCAGACACCCTGGGCTGCATAAACCGGTACAAGAGTAGGAAAGAAAATGAAATAATCAAACAACCGTTCAACGTATGCTAACGTAGGAACGCATAAGTACCACAACCACCAAGTACCATATGGTAGCCGTTCGGTTGATCCGGCGCACGGGAAAACACCACCTCCACTTTACATATCTCTGGAGGAGGTACAAACCCGTGCCGATGCCATTTGTACTGGGCTGAGATCCAAGGACGTAAAGATGTAAAGACAAGAGAAGGAAGGAACATCCAAAGTGACACCGTGCTCCATATCTCCACTTCCGGAATGTCTGGCATCTGACAATTCAATCTCCCACTTGGAACTCGTACCAAGTGTAGGTCATTGTCGGAATTAGACACAGTAATCTCGGTGAAATCACCAATCGTTGTATGAGCCTCGTCTTGACCCGGCGGCATCGATGGCGGCTTCCGCTGTCTGCTCATCATCATCGCCATCGGCAATTGCATCGGTATATCGAACATCTAAGCATCCCATGAAATGTCTATTCATACCATATACAATCAGGCGCGTTTGCCCCCTCCCGGGCATCCTGCATGGACGGTGCCCGTCAGTAGTTATATTCATCCTCCTTCAGCATCGGCCAAGTAGGCTTATAGCCCTCCAGTATGGTCGTTCAGAATCCAGTTCGGTAAGCCGTTTGGTAAACATCGCAGCCGGTGCCTTTGGATGATGGTTCCAGATGATCCTCCTATTCAATCCCAATATTGAGACATGCGGCCATGATGTTGGTCGGTATGTTCAGTCATCATCTGACGAAAGTTGTCTCGACTGTCTCTTGCGATGCAGTTTGGGAGACTATTTGGTACGTTCGGAGATCATTTTCGGTCTCGGTCGGAACTGCTTCTGTAGCCATTCTTGCACTCATTCGGCATAGATCAAGCGAACTTGATCATCTCATCATCACTCCAGTGCTCTTGCAGTGGCACTGATCATCCTCCAAGTCGGTGCACTTGTTGGTACACTTCCCATCCGCCCTGTGCTCGGTGCACTTATCTTCAATTGCTGGTTGCCCTCGCTGCTTTTCCTCCGGGTATGCTGTCCACTGTTCCTCCAGGTTTGCTTGTTGTCACTTGGCTGGGTATCCACATTGTCATTTTCCAAGTTCACTTGTCGTTTCATCTTCAGGTGCACTGTTCACTCTTCTCCACGTACACTTGTTGACTCTGCTAGTGATCTCTTCCAAGGTATGTTTATCGACTAATCCTCAGCTGCGATTCTCTACCGGTAAGTGCGCTGCAAGGTGCGTTCTCCTCCCACTTCCGGTACGGTGATTGTTTGCAGTAGGTGTTATTGTTAATTCTTGTACGGTCATCCGCCTTTTGTACGTTGTAGCTCAGCCGACCACTCAACCCATACGGCTGTATCAGGTGTCATGTTGATTGGGTAGGATCGATTCTGAAGTTGATTTTCCAGTAGCTGCTGTGTATCTTGGGATTGTCAAGAACCAGTTGGGATCGCCGAGACTCAGTTGTGATCTGATTCGGGACTGTGATTTGCCCGTGCGGCCTCTTGATTCATCTGTTGGTGAATTTGCCATTACTTCCCTGCATGCACATGCCGGAGTTAGGCTTCTCAATTGGTGTATGCGTTTGACAGTGCTTCGTTCCTGGACATCGGGTACGGTTATTGTTCGCGCTAGCAATGGTCGCGATTCTGGCATTGTCATCCCCCTCTTTAAAGATCAATGCTCAGCCAAATATTGATCTTGTACGGTTTGTGCTGTATCGGCATTGAAGTTGTAACTCGGGATCTGATTCGGGATTGTATTCGGCATTGGAACACGGGCATGTAGGTGCATGATTGATCATCTCTCATTAGTGCTCTGATTAGTGCTCTGAGTAGTGCTTGCCATCGTACTCGGTTGAACCATGCTGCTGGAACACCGTATCTCTGCAAATCCGTGCTCGATTGTATCTTGCTAGCTTCATATAGAAAAGGAGAGTGATTGACATCCATCTCCCGTGATCCATCTCCTGCCATGGACCTCCGGTCATCCATCCATATCTGGTCGAGATCCATATCCTTCAGCGATCCATCTTCTGTCAACCAATTTCCGGCACCGATCCATCTCTGGTCGGGATCCATATCTGGCCGGGATCCAGTGCCGGCTGTGATCCATCTCCGGGTGCGATCCATCTCCAGATGTGATCCAGTTGGTTCCTCCACATCGTTTCCACCCTGTGCATAATTAGGCTCGTATGGGTTGCATTCCGTGACTCCTCCTGTAGCTCTGTACGCCCTCTGAAGGTTATAGTTACTAACCTCCATAATGTGCAACTTCCATTGACTCTTTATTGTGGTCCCGTAATCCATCCAGTAATATATTGTCCATCATAAGAAAATCACTACTCATCGATCTGTCCATATGGCATGGGATCTTTAAGTCCAAATCCAAATGCATGATCCGGCCTCTTGAGCACGTGATCTATATCCATGCAATCGCGTGAATACCGCTCGACTCAACTCAACCCAACTCAACTGAAAACTTTGTTCAACTGAACTCCGCTGATTTGTAATCCGCCCAGATGGCAAACTGTGGCTGCGCTCCAAAATGATTGCACGGTCGATTGACCAATGCGGCCGCAGTGTCTCCCCGTTGGCTTTGCTGAAAACCTCCACAAAATATCCGTATATTGCTGCGATGAGGATCAGTCCTACATCATCTGTAGGCACGATTGTTGTCATTGTGCCGGTTCCATCTGCAAACGTTGGTTCTGAAATTGGTCTAGATATGGAGCGGTATGAAGGAATATCCAGCAGCCCGGATTGAAAACAGTTCGCCACAATTGGCCAAGACCCGCCGTCCGGCAGTCCCTCCGTCTCTCGCCGAGCCGACAACGTTTACACGACTATACCCATAGGAACCTGTTTCTGGTCGTTTCCGCTGCCGCTCCCTGCTCGCCCGTCCAGTGCCTGGAGCCTATCTCACCAATAGAGGTGCTTTCCACGGTCACTCCCAGCCGCCCTGTATGATCTCCCACTCTTAGGAAGAATGTCCAAACCACCTGCTCACTGGCCAGTAGATTGTCAATAGCAGTAGCTCCAAGTATTTGTATACATGAAGTACAGCCACTTTCGGAACGCGCCTCCTCCCTAGCAGTGATCCAGGTACATTCCCGGGGCATACCTGATGGCCTGCCTGGTCAACTGCAACATCATCCGCACACCCTGGGGTTCCAGCGCCAAAACTCGATTGCTTTGTAAGTCGACGCTAGGAATCCTGGCCAGGTACAAAGGCAACTCCTATCAGTCTCCATCTGACACAGTGTATCCACCGTGGCTGCCACCATGTGTACGAATAAGCTTATTAGCCGAATTAAATACTTGTCACGCCCAATTGGGACTCTGACAACCAAATACTGTCCATTCCCGCATGGGGAAACGACACATCAATTGAATCTCTCTGCGCTCTAAATACATGCTGAATCCGCTGGTCTCCTGAGAGTGCCCAGACGGTCCATCCGGTAGCCCCGTGCATCCTGAGAATCCCGGCTACAAAAAACATCTCCACTGCAATCCTAAAAACCCTCCTTATATGCCATCCTAGGGTCACATCCATATGCGCTCATTGGTGAATATTTAATGTAATTGCATACACTTGGCGCCGAAGGCTTTCTCTCCTCACAACGATGCGATTCGGTTGTACAATTTGGTCGCAATCGCCCATACTAATTGCGCATTGTATCCGCTAGCCACTTCTGAACATTCATGGGTGAAATGAGTATACTTCCCAATCGGAGATGTCACATGATCTGCAATGGCTGCTCCACTATCTTGAACTCTGCCCTTCGCAAGAGCAATGACACCGGCGATCATATCGGGACTCATTATCTGTCACGTAGATAACTCCGTTGAGTCTTGTAGAAGATAATCACAACTGGAACAGCCATCGGTGGAATCGCTCGGTGTGAATCGCGCGTATTGCGTAAACCCTCCTTGATCCTCCGTATGTGCACTTCTTTTGAGGTAAGTGCCTGTTTACACTATTCACAGTTTGCGTAACGTAGATGACTTCATCGAGTCGTGTAGAAGGTAATCGCAATTTCAACTGTCATTGGCGATGTCGATCGCTGTGTGTCGCGCATAATTCCTAAACCGCCTCTGTAATCGTCATTTGACTCAATTGGAAGGTAACTTATCGAATCACATTGATGCCGCGATTGATTCGTGTTCTCGTATGTTGAATTCGTAGCAATTGACGTCGACTGAGTCAGTTGCTGACGCGTCACCTGGCTGGTTGGCGTGTGGAATCAACTCGGAATTGTCTCGGCTACAATTAACCTCAATTTGATGAACTTCCCAAGCCTAGTTGCATCTGCAATCTGCTGCTGTCAATTCCGGACTATATCTCCATCTTAGGTGTCGCGCAGTGTCTCGCGCCGATTGGCCTCTGCAATCCACACATGATCATCGCTGCTACAGTTAACGTCAATTCGATAGACTTATCATGATACTTCGCTTCTGCAATCGGTGTTCCCAAATCGGTATGATCTCTCGGACATAGTTTGCGTGTTGTAACACGTCGAAACGGGGTAATTCATGAAACCTAGTTTGCGAAATGTATTTGAACTTACAGAGCGATGATAGTGTAAAGGCATAAGCCCGTGCATCGCCTCATATGAAGGTATATCAGTAGATACGGTTGCAAACTTGGATGTCAATATTGTAGAGTAGTATAGAGGTAAGTTAAGTATGTAAGATAATCGCTAGAGATCTAAGATTCTTGGAGAGCCGACTATACAAAGCGGGTATTACCCGGCGCTGGGCACGTCACGTGCAGCCATGCTATTACACCAAGGCTATATTCACAATGGCATTGATAAAGCATTGCATGAGTTTGCATCAGCCTATCTGGATGATGTACTGGTATATAGTGATTCGGATGAGGAATATGTGAGCCATGTAAAGTGGATTATCCAACAATTATTGGATGCAGGATTATATTTGAAACTAGAGAAGTGGGAGTTTCATAAGGATACAGTGAAATACCTAGGACTAACCATATCAACAAAGAAGAGTTCCATGGATGAGGATAAGGTGGAAACTGTGCGGAATGGGAGTCGAGAAATGATGACTGCAAATGGAAGGTTAAATCATCTGTTTGAAGTACACCAGTTTCTGGGATTCTGCCATTATTATCAATGGTTTATTTCTAAGTATTCTGAGAAAGCGGAGCCACTGACAAGGCTAACTAAAGAAGATGAACTATTTCTATGGGAAGCAGAACAACAGTTGGCACTCGAAACAATGGTAGATGCTTTCACTGAAGCTACGGCACATTGGCACTTTGATCACAACAGAGAGGTTATCATTGAAATGGATGATTCCGACTATGTATCCGCAGGAGTTGTGACTTGATAAGATCATAATGGGGTATTACCCTGCGAGGCATATCTTGTGCAGAAACATTCACCAGCCGAATGCGATCATGACAGATACGACACGGAACTTATGGCAATCATTGATGCACTGGAGGAGTGGAGAACCAAATGTGAAAGTGCTGCGTATCCCCTTAAGATGATAACTGACCGTAAAAACCTTGAGAACTTTATAGGACAGAAGGTTTTGAATCGACCACAGGCGCGTTGGTAGGAACTTTTAACCAGGTTCGAATATCAGATTATTCATCGACCAGGACCATCGAATGAGAAAGGAGATGCTCTGACAAGGAGGCCGGGAGACCCCCCTGAGGGGGAGGATGAAAGAATAACCACTATGGAGAAGGTCGTTCTATAGGGGCAGAACCTACCGGAACAATTGCGTTTGTTGTCGCACATCCCGCCTGTCCAGTGCCGTCCCTCTATTTCGAAACTTCCGACAAAAGCATATGATGCTGACCCACTGGCAGGGAAACTGTTGGAAGCAATTTGGACGAAGAAGGGGTTACATCAAATTAGTATTTCAGAGTGCATAGAGGATGAGGGACGAATATAGTATGCAGGGAATTTCTACACACCACATGGTGATGAGTTATGCCTGCATATTATACAGGAACATAACGATACGGCGTTAGCAGGACATCCAGGGCGGGCAAAGGGGTTTGGCCTGCTTGATAGAGGATATTATTGGACGGAAATGCGTAAGGATGTTGATCGGTATGTTCAAAACTGCCATGATTGTCAGCGGTCTCGCAGTTGAAAGAATTCAACCGTCGGGGTTCTTCCGCCCTTACCGGTACGAGAGAAAATATGCGAAGATATTTCAATGGATTCTGTCGTAGGGCTACCCGAGTTTGATGGCTTTGAGGAAATACGCTTTATAGTGCATCGGCTTTTGAAAAAGCGACCTTGTATTCCTTGCCATATGATGATTGATGCCCTCGGATTAGCAGAGATGTTTTTGTGGGAAGTGGTACGTCTTCATGGACTCGCTTTGACTATTATTTTGGATCGCAGTAGGCATTCTGCATCAATCTTTTTGCACCAGATATGTAGTCGGTTAGGGATTGATCGAATGATGTCGACAGCTTTTAACCAACAAACAGTCGAACCGACGGAACGAATGAACACCAGTATGACACCGTGTCTTCGGGTGGTTGTCAATCATCCGCAGCATGATTGGGTTAAGTTTCTCCGATTGGCAGAGTGTGCGGTGAATATTGGATCGTCTGAAACAACGCAATGCTATGTGTTTTATGCGGTACAGGGTGTCAATCCCCGGATGAGATCTGCATGGGACCAAACGAATACGCCAGATGAACAATGCGGGAGTGCCGATAACGTCCCTGCAACGCAGGACAAAAATGATGAGCACATCCCAGCTAAAATAACACAGAGCCAAGTGGTATAAGAAGATGGAGCAAATCACGGGCTAATTCCCTCTCCGAATATTCAGGGAGACTCCCAAGTATGGTTGGGTTCCCAACATATAGGTAATAGTAGGCCCGTGCGGGAATTGGATTGGAAGTCGTTGGGCCCGTTTAGGTTTCATCTCTGAATATCCTCATCTGCATATGAATCGGACCTATCTGCATTAATACGAATTCATCAAGTACATCTAATCTCACTTTTGGATCCAGTGGTGAATGATCTGATCCAGGGACGACGGGTTGAACCACCACCCCAGGTGAAAGTTGATCCAGTGGAACAGGATCTGGTTTCGAGTTTTGGGAACAGTCGGATGTACCGGATTCCGTTACAGCGCATTTGAAGGTGGACCAGGTATTATTCTCTGACGTGGGAACCAGCGAAGTGTGTAGATGGGCTGCAAGAGGCAGGTGTGACCCGTCCATGTTATCCCATGAAGCCAGGGCCGTTGGAGAATGTCCTTGGAGAACCACAAAACTGGAATGGGGATACTGTCACTGCTCGTGCTGCGAGTGATGGATTAATGGGTACTTAGGAATGGTATTTGGTGGACGGAAGCATTTAGTGTTACAGAACGGTGGAGACGTGAGCAGATGCAGGAATGGTGTGGGAATGTTAGAAGATGGTGGCGGTAATAATTGTTATGATGGAGAAGTGGTGTGGGGTGTTGCGACGTCGGATGCTGCGGCATGATTGTACTGATATTGGTCGTCTGTGTGGCGTGTAAGATCCTTGTTGGCTATTGGGATGGTACATCGGAACATTAGGAATGGTTCGAAGGTGGCAGACACAGTATATATAAAGACAGGTTGTTTGGTGTTGGAGGATTTCCTTTTGTTCTCTCTTTACTTCATCTCTTGTATGGTAAAGCAGACACGACTTTGACGCAGGCTTGAATCTTGTGCTGACTTGACTTTCTCGATAAGAACATTTAGTCGCCTTGCTGCGATTACGACATTATACCCCTGTTACCGATATCACCTACGTCCGACCCCGCATGTTGCAATCATGGTGATTAGAACACCGGGCAATACCTGTGCTCACTCGCATGGGAGTGAATGTTTTCGAAGTAGTTACCTGTTCATGCACAGGAACCTTGATAACTTTGCCACATCCAACGGTCCACACCAGGAATTAGGTTTGCAGACTTGAAATGCCCATCGAGCAGACAAAAAATACGCTCTAATACCTTCCTTGAAATCTCCAGCTTATGCATTCCTTACTCCATCATGGTGTTAGGCGTTATCCCCTAGCAGTGGTAATGATACATGAATTGATAGCAGCAAGTACTTGTGATGCCCGATAAGTGATTCACATGCCAAACATCTACTCACCGAACTTCATCGTGGTTGGCAGCCCAGTGATCTTGATCGAGATTCCACTTGCACTGCATGTCGATCAATTTGTGACAATCATGTTTACACTAGTGGTTTCAAGTTCAGTGATGCAACAATGTCGCGATTACTGGGATGTGAAAAACGATCAGCGGTGAGCACGTTTATCGACCACAACTGGTATATGTTAACTAGTGGGTCGACACACACATAAGTTGTGCATACACAGAATTACCTGTGCGGCAGGGGAGAACGCAACATGGAACGATGTGGGATCTTCAACCGTATGAGCTTCCCATCGAGGATCACATGCAGCACTCCCAGTTCTATGGAAGGTCGATACCTAAGCATGAGGTGTCTGAGGCATTCCAGGTATTGGCTCATAGTAAAAAGCCTGAAGCAACCCTACTCATTGAGTTGAGTTAGTATGCGTTGCAACATCATACTTGTATAGCAATGAGAGGTTGACAGGTCATGGTCTACATTGCCCAATCATTGGTTGGTCACCGATTCACTCGCTGAAGTAATGCTCAATAGCCAAACTGAAAGTGAGGTAATCGATATGGAGAGTGATTCAATCAAATTCCTATATGCAAAGATACGACTACCTGTTGTCAGATGTTCCAACTACTGAATAAACAGGGAGCACGAAGTCTGAGTTGAAGATGCGAGTTGTCATATTAGTGTGATTGATCTCGTATCTTTGGGATGGCCGATAGTGGGGGCCAAATACCTACAAGCCTCTCATGCATAAACACGATAACATTCAGTGAATTTGTGGCACTAGCAATAAGCCACTTCGGTTGATCTTGGCGATACGCTATGAAGAAAACTATGTGTCATGCTGGAAATTCGAAGCCATTTTTGACAAGAGAATCATACTATAGAAGAACTCACATCGTCCCCGACGATGACTGGAACCAAAGTCTAGCGGCAATCCCCAGTCACACATTACCAGCGAAGTCCACCTTGAAATGAGATTGAGATTTCTATCTAAAACAAACTGTCAAGATACTTCTATATTTCACCTTCATCAAAATTTCTCATATGTGTTACAACAAGTTAACACAATCTCAGTATGCACACCAGAAGGTCGTCGAAACTTTCGGAGATCTTAGAATGTTCTACAACCAGTGGGGTTCAACCCACACCTCCCGCATTGTTTCATACCCAACTGTGATGGAAGGAATTGAATATAACATTGGCAGGTACATCACTACAGGATTGGTACCCTTCGAAGGATTTTCCAAGAACAACCATGGACCGAAGAGGAGGTGAGCTGAGCCCATACTAGTGGAAGTAGATAGGAGGTTGAGTCATGGCAAAGACGGGGTATAGATACGTGACTGGACATAGTCTTTAATTAATGTTTTAATGATCATTGGCACCTGAAAACCCCTGTTACAGTATAATATTTAAGAATTCGCTTAAACGAACAATTGTCAGGATTGTTTACATACATATTGCTGCATGTTTCACAGAACCACATATTGACTCAATCATTGCACCAGCTAAAACAGGAGTTGTATTATGTGTAATATACAAACTCGAGGTAGTAGCACAGACGCACAACAGTGTAGGTTCTGCACTAACGACGACTGGTATTATATTTCGGTATCAACAGTACAGTTTCAGCGACCCAACTCTTATAGCACTACGGGGATTTGTATGAATCATTGGCCAACTGCAGATTGTGAATGTTGAACATAGCAAGCACATCACAAACTATCAAGATACGGAACGGAGGTTTTGACATTACCAATACACCATACTGTTAATAAAGTTGAGGATTATGACCGCGAGTCTCAGGCCTACATTGTGGAGTGGGAAAGTAGCTAAGGAGTCATTCAGGGTAGAGAAGAGGAACTCCGACAAGTCAGTAGAGGCTCAGAAGATTCCAGCTGGGTTTCAAGCATTCCAGAGAACGCTGGAGACAGCCAGGGAGCAACTAAGGCAAATCAAAGATGTCGTAGAACCAGAAGAGGCCGACCTCGAAATTGGAGAGATTTGTATGCAGGAAGCCGATCTGGTGCAAGAAAACCTGGAACAAACGAGGTTACAGATGATGCATCTGGTTCAAGCATGCAATGAAGACAGATGAGGATTCGAAGACAAGTCCCTCGCCATCCGACCAGACCTAGATATTCTGCAAGCCAGGATTTGTACATACAAGTCCAATATAGAAGAACTGGTCTCCGGTGTTGGAAGCCCAGTGAGCATTCACCAAGCAATGATTGAGGAAATGAGAGCCGGTATTACTATATTACACACCGAGGATAATGCAATACTACAGGAAGGAAGCTCGATTCGTCTAGGAATCAATTATCAAATCGGCTATATGATTGAAAAGCAAATTATGAATTGGGCAATCGTCCTGAATCATGACCAGGCGATTGTTAACCTTCAGGAAGAAGGAAATGTTGGTTCGGAAACACCGGATAAGTTTGAAGATGTGTTATAAGAGGTCCGGAATATCGTTGAAACGTTACAGATAAATGTCGAACTGCATACACATACTAGGGCTATGGAAGAAACAATAACAAAATTCCAGGAAGTTATTACTGAATTAAAGACCCATATGGAAAATTATAAAGTATCACAAAGTACTGTTCATAAACCCAGCTGACTACAGGCAGGAACTAGGTATGTCCAATCAAGTGGCAATCACCTAGTAATGGAGATCAACAATGATGTTTCATTAGTATCCATGGATGATATATAAGTAAAGGCAAGATGAAGATACGGAAATATTAGGGGAGGAAATGGTAGTGGCAATGATTGAGGAGATGATGATTCAGCGAATCCGGATGTACCCCCAAATCAGCAAGGACCTCCAGGACCTCCAAACACTCCAGGACCTCTAAGCCCTCCTGCCCATCCGGGACCAACGACACGAGGGAATCATCGAGAAAGCAATAGAGACCCTAACATTGAACTAATCAAGTTGAGGGAACCTCATGCTTTTGAAGGAAAGCCACAAGATGATTTCGAAAATTGGTGGTTAATGGTATAAACCCAGGTCAATTATCAGCCAGGGCAATTAGTACATAAGGGAAGGAATATAACATTGGTAGGAGGACTTCGTAAGAAATATGCCGCTGCCTGGCATGTACAGTGGCAATGGCAAGCACTGAATGGAAATTTCCTAAGGTCCTGTGGAATGTACCAAAAGGTTATTAAGTCGAGATTTGATGATGTCGAGGGTGAGGATGAAGTGTATGCTGCGATGCAAAAGATCCGATACGAAGGACACATATGAGACATGTTTACCACAATAATGATGCATAACGATGGGGCTCAGTTTACTGGAGTGGCTCTTGAACACTAAATACTGGATAGGCTGCCATGTGAAATACTACAGCAAATGCGTACTGTGGGTCTTACCGGGAAATCAGATAAAAATATCATTGAGAGTGTATCTAAAGCATTGAACACCACGAGGAGACGGGAGCGAGACCAGAGGAATTGAAGCACGAGGACTCCCGAATCCTCGGAAACAGTGCAAAGGACTTCAAGACCCATTGATGTCCAAACGATTTACCAGAAGACCGGAAATGCTTATCAACAAACCCCAAAGACACCTTTGGAGAAGTTCGTTAGTAAAGGGAACCAATTTGGTTGTAAAAACGTTCCACTCTTAAACCGAAAGAGATACCTCAGAATGAAATGGAAAGGACAAGAACAAACAGGAAATGTATGTGGTGCGCGTGGCCTGCAGACAGGAAAGAATGCCATAACACAATGGATTGTTAGAGGCCAATTAAGTTGGATGAAGAACAGCATCATTGACACAAGCTAAGGAATACTAGAAAATGAAATCTTGGGTGTACAAACTGGGGATAGATTAGCAGAATCTGTAAACTGATAGTTCAAGTAGTAAGCAGCTGTGGGACTCCACAGCAGAGGAGAGTTCCCATAGTTTCGCAGAGAATCAGGAGAAATGTTCGATATGTTATTCGGACAAAAGCTTGCATGTACCTAATACTCAGTAGGAGTTAGATCAATTTCATATGAATTTCATTGTGTATAATGCTGATCTGCTATCAATTTCCTCAGCTGATGATTATTGGAAGATCCAAACTGCTGGCCAGTAAGGAGATACAACCATGCCCAGTGATATTACAATTATCTCCATTACATGGTATTGACCCGTTGTAGTTACGTTATTGCCAAATCTGTAACGATGTTGAAACGCCAAGCCATACTGCCCCTTTCTCCTACAATCATCCAGCATTGTAACACCACTAAAGAAAATCGATGGGCTGCTGGGAGAAATGGCTGAAGCAACAGAGAAATGTAAAAAAATGAAACAAGAGTGGGAGTAGCGAAGCTCCAACAATCCGATTTTGAATTCCAAGTGCAGGAAGCAACCAATACGAAGGGAAGCTGATTCTGTTTTGATGATCCCTGTTGCTCATCTCAATATGTACAGCAAAAAACTGGAAGTTTGTACGAGATCTAAGAGGCGGTCGACCCAAGAGATTGCCGTGAATAACAAGATTTCAGCGTTGATCAAAATGTCCTGGAAGAGAGCGGAACCGCCGCAGCAGTAGGTCATGATGCAGCGAACAAGCCTTCAATGAATGCAATGAAACTCAAACATAGAGATGAGGCGAAACTTTTGCTGTACGGAAAAGTCAGAAACTGCATGTAAGACTTTGTGTAAATCTGAGCTTGGTGATTGAAACACAGAGGTAGCGTTGATATCCAGGATTGGGGAAATTGTGGGGACCTCGGAGGATAAAGCGAAGTCAATTAATGAAGACCCATTTGTATGACCAATCAATGGAGTTGGTTGGGCTTCCAAAGAGGATGGAGTAGAAATACATGAGAAAATAACGAACGGAGATATACAAATCGCGGTATTTCGTCTGATGATTCAGAAGGCACCCAAACCGGACCAGTTGGAGTTCAAGACCATTAGCCTGCCATGGGAATAGGATTTGAAGAGAATTTTTTACATAGTTAAATCTTCATTTCGATTATGGAGTCAGCCCACAACCTGCGGTGAGGTGAAAGCGGTGGTTGTTTATACCAGAACCGAACAAACCAGATTAGGGAGTTGTGAAGCCATTTAGAGTTATATCATTGGCAAATCGACTGCATGAAGTGGTTGGCAATGTGGCGGTGCATATCATCGCACAGTCATGTCAGTGTACGCCGATGCTTCACGATTGACAGTTTGGATGCAGAAACAGAATTTCATCTAGTCACGCAGTTGAACAGTTGATGTAAGAAGTTGAAATGTGGTGAGGAACAGGGAATACTGTGGAGGCACTGTGGATGGAAGTTGTAGGATCCTTTTCATATGTGGCAATGGGTAGCTTGATATAAAGAATGGAAAAAATGGAGTTTCAAGCCAATCTGGTATGATGGGTAGAAGGTTTCATGGAACAGAGAAAAGTGATTGTGTCGATGGACATAAAAGAAGCAGATATTATGGCAGTGGAACCGGAAGTTCCGCCTGGCTCACCAGTGTCCCAGGTTCATTTGATCATATACATTTATGATTTGTTCTATGAGATTGAGGAACCAGATATGATGGGTGACAGTGCGTGTATATCATTTGTTGATGATGGGGCATGGGTGGTCTAACACTCAAGCATGGGCGAATCCACACAAAGGCAGGAGTAATGTGCCAAAGCTTCATAAATTTTGGTAAACGAAAACACTGTTCAGGTTCACATTCACAAAACCTAAGTGATTGAGTTGATTCCAAGTTGAATCAATACTGATCCGAAAAAGACACCCAGGTTGATGATTGGCAATCCTGATGTTTGATAAAATCCAGAAGTGACAAGATGGTTCGGAATGTTGTTGCAGGATATGCTGACATTATTGAATCGGGAAAAAGAGACATAGGTTAAAGCGGGAGGAATGCAGATTTCTGTGTCATCGTTGATTGTACAGACAGGATTGAATTTGGCAGTGTGCAAACGAATTAAGGGTGTGGAAGTTCAGGAGGTGGCGATATATTGAGCCGAATTATGCTGCCCAATACCCAACAGTCATGGCCAGGAGGTACGAAAATTGTTTAATGAACAGGGCAGAGGGGTAACCAGATGCATTGGGATAACACCTGAAGAGGGCTTGATAAATGACGCAGGTCTTTGACCAGCAGATGTGTAGCTCACTAACCTTGTGAGACGGTATATGTTGACACAGATGATGAATCCCGATTCGAAGGGAGTGGTAATAATGTTAGAGAAGGGGACAGGGAATGACCATCAAATGGTGGAGGAGATTGGTTGGTTGGTCCTGGAGGAGTTTCTCAAAAGAGGAGGATGAGATTGAACACTCTCAGCGATGAGTCGAATGATACTTGAAAGCAAAGTGAGGATTCATGGAGAGGAACAGGCTAACGAGGAGTCAGAAAAGAAGAGAGAGGACCTGGTTCTGTGGAATGATGGATCCACAGATGAAGATCAGTGGGTAGAGTGTACAGTGGTATGAGAAGAAAATGGAGGTTGGAAAAGAAGGAGGATACACCTTGGCCGCCAGAAAGAAGAGTTATTTCAGAAAATGTATGCAGTGTTGGAAGTCATGAGGGTGGCCGAAGAAATCAGCAATAGGAAAGAGGTGAGGATAGTAAGGGTATTTACTGACTACCAAGGAACATTACAATGAATACAATGGGATGAACTGCGGCCGAAACAGGAGCTCGGTACATGGACGGTGAAATGGCAAAGCAAGTTGCAGAAAAACATATTTGGGTAAAGTACTGGTGGCCACCTGCACCTGAAGGTATAACATGAGACAAAACAGCACACCAACAAGCAACAAATGGGGCACATAAGCTTCGTGGACAGTATACCAGGATGCAAAATCTGTTAATATATTATGATTGTGTTTCCTTTGCAAAGATTTCCAGAAAGATATATCAGAAGAAGTCAGAAGACAGCACGAGAGTAATTCAGCCAATGGGGAAGACTTTGCAGTACAGTTACCAGTATGTTTTGGTGAAGTGGGGAGGTAATTGGGAGGCGATGGAATACAAGTAATGGGAATGCATCACTATTTTATTGGCTAAAGTCTGGGCATGCAGTTAGTACACAATATCTGAAATCAATCCGGAAGAGAACAGATGTCAAGTGCTTGTGGTGTGGGCATGAAGATCACACAAGAGATCACCAGTTCAGATGGTGTAAAAGATGCATCCTAGAACAGAAGCAGCATTGGGTTGATGGGCAAGAAGGGGAAGAAGGGGATGAGGGAATAGAAGAAGTTTGAAAAAGCTGAAGATTAGTTTGCCAATGTCTCTTGTTTTTGCAAAGGAAAAATGTTCCTGGGCACTGTTGGATTTCCTTTTTGATACAGATGTTGAGAGAATTAGCAGAGAAGTGGAGGAGGCAGAGAATACAGATCATGAGGAGTCAAGTGATTGGGGTATGTACATGTCGATGCTGTTTTTTGGCGGTTCTTGGTTTGTCATTTGGGCGATGAAGATTTGAGCCTTTGCTTTTGCGTATTGACGATACTGCAGGAACGGGGATGAAATGTGTACGGGATATGCCATGGTCACTCGGCGGTGAATGCAACATGATTATAATCAAACAATCAAACCTTCGGATACTCCAGCGCGGTATGAAACGTTGGAGATGGGGCATCCATGCATTCGCTTCAGATTATCCAATACAAAAGTCTTCAGATTCTGGAATTATCACTCCAGCTTCCCCGAAGACGTTTCAACTTCAGGAGACAGAACAGTAACTGTTCACCCTCACAGGTTCATCAGTCAGCAAACAGAAATTTACTATATTGGTCTTGATACCTAGCTCAGCGGGGGAGGCTGGACCAATGAGTGGATGCATTTCAGGCATTGAGTACAAAGGGGTTGAAGGCAGCAGGAGATTACATTCAACAACCTCAGATCACATTAGGGCTGAGGGTATACTTTGGGGGTCTGAAAGCTCTCATCTCCAGTCAATACTTGCATTGAACAGCATGACCTGATTCATCACACATTGTCCAAGAAGCCCAGCCATCTGATCCACATGCTGAATGGCTGAAGATACGAGCACTCATCAACAGAGGCACTGTGATAACAGTGATATGTCCACAATTTCTCAAACGATTGGGACTACCCCAAGAAAGGGTGCACAACACAACTCACCGTGTTCAGGGACGGATGATCATGCAAGGCAGGCTGAACACCAGTACTGTGATGACGTTCGAATATATGTATCACTCAGCCCCAGTCCACAAAGTGGAGATGTTGCTTGTCTCATTGAGAGCATACTACCTAGGACTGAGATTGATATGGTTCAGAATCCGGAAACCCAGGATCGACTGGGCTACCAGTCGTTAAAATTCATTACTTGACTCAAGTGGCCACAGTGCGGCATGCACACTGCAGATGATAGGGCAGTGGTTCGAAGGTTGGGATGGCGGACGTACTAGTTGACGCTTGTGAGACGTTGGAGGGAGTACGCCACCGACCAACACACTGTTTAACATCCTGGTGCATTCCGTTCGACAACCATGATAGAGTGGTGAGCACAGTCCAACTGGAGATATTGAAAAAGTACGACCAACAACTGTCAACAATCACTAATGTAGCAATGATACCATCGAAATAGTCGCCCTACCAATCGGGATTTTCTGTGGACTGCTGGGAGCGACTGGAAGTCACCACTTTGAAAGATGTCTGTGAAATTGAAACTATCATCCCAAAGCACTGGACAAGCAAGGAGGGAGCAGTGGTAGCAGTGGCCACAGAAGAGGAAACTCACTCCGATATAAACGAATGACTGGTAGTGGCTTGCCAGGTATCAATGGGAGATTGTTCGCTGGGTGGGGTTGAGCTCGATCTTGGGCAAACTGCTTGAAGCGGAGTTGTCTGGTATTCTCTTCCGCATCATGTTCCCAAATCTCCACTTATTTAGACAAGCTAATATCGACTGTCAGGTCCAAGTACTGTACCGCCAGATGATGGAGGTCGTATCCCCATGAGATTCAAGGACTATGTGGATATGTTCAGCAAATTAACGGCAGAGACCCTCTCACTGCCCCAACCCATTGACAAGGCAAGTGGGCAGGAACCACGATTCTGTGTACCACATTGCTGAAGCTACAATCCTCTGGAGATCAAAATGGAAACCCTCAAAGTCTACATCAGGTGAAACCTAGCCACCGGATTCATTAAGTTCACAGTACTGAGCGGGGATGAACCGATTCTGTTCAGAACGACACAGGATGGCATACGGCAAAGGTGTTTTCAATTGCAAGCAGTCAATAAAATCACTGTGAAGCATGGATGCCGCCGGCTTGTTAGCCCGGAAATTCCCGGCCGGGTGTGATACCTCAGAAATGTCATGAACGTTGATTAGAAAGGTCACTTGTCTTCTCTTCCAAATCAAGGAATGCGACAAGTAAAGAACCGCGTCCCATACTTGGTCACGGCATTTCATGTACCGAGCTATTCAGTTTGAGTTGACAAAGAACCGTCCACTAACCAAGCCTTTAGCGCTTCCGGCTGACATTGATGACATTGCTTGGTCCTAAATGGATGATGTATAGCTCGAATCGACCAATGAAATGTACAACAAATAGCTGGTGTGAAAATTGATGGACGACCTGTGATGATTTGCTCTGTACCACTATGTGGAACAGATTTGTTTATGAATCGTGTAGGTTGGTTTCCATGGATTAGTTCTTCACTCGTATAAGATTTCCACGGTATTGGACCACCTATTAAATGATTCAGGACTGAATAGCCATCTGGTTCGATTCAGATTTTGCCCGTGCTATCTGCATTGAAGATCTTTTTCGAATGTCCATTAGAAAATGTGCAACGATAACAATACCTATATCAGAACTTGTAGTAAAGCTGGAGAATCCCAGGACATCAACACAGGCGAAATGGAAATGGACTCGCAATGCCAAGCTCACATTCAGCTAGTGCAGAAGAGCCAACACACATGCACCCATTCTCAGGCATTTGGACCCCGCAGAGCCGATGATTCTGGAAACCGATGGAAGCGGCAGCACGATCACTGGCAGTCTCCGCCTGTGAGAAACATTCGGGATTCTCCAATCAGTCAACTTCTGCTCTGCATGATACACTGCTGCCAAAGTGAGCTTTGACACGAATGATCGGCAGTGGGTGGCCATCGGGGAGACAGTGAATGATGGGGATCACTACCTCGAGCCCGCAAATCAAAAGGTCCTCATACCATGCGACTATCAGTGCCTTCCCCATTTTCAAACTTTGAAATTACCTATCTTTCAGTAGGCTGGGTGGGTGGGGAGTATCGCTTCATACAACTTCTTCATCAAATCCCTGGCGGGCAATAAGATTTCAGCCGACGGACCTTGCAGCAGACCCCACTATGAGAACAGCTCTGAGAATATGACAAGAACACCCCTAGCCCCCTTAGCAGTGACGATGATCATTGAATCATATGGTAAGTGTCGATTCAATATGAGGAGAACCCAGGAGACCGAAGTGTGAGCCACAAACAGGTAACCCCCACTGGTCAGTGTTTCAATAGCACATGAGCCCCCATGGGAAACAATCAACAGATCTGCGACGTATGACACAATGATATACATGTCTGCAGCGCTCGCTCGAGTAGCGAGCACCGATGCTCACCACCACCGCGAAACAAGTCAATTTGGAGCCCAGATGACTGCCAATCTCATGTCGTGAGATTTACATTGGTCTGCAATCAAGTCAGAGAGAAGGTAATACGTTGCCAACAGTGAGTTGTTCCACAAAACCCAAGCATTCCATGACGCA
>Ga0307515_10003067_pt1 | contig 35376 bp, 44 predicted proteins | sample 17_EM_MG_FD_194513 | JGI IMG/M metagenome (GOLD analysis project Ga0307515, IMG submission 194513) | Populus trichocarpa ectomycorrhiza microbial communities from riparian zone in the Pacific Northwest, United States - 17_EM | ecosystem: Host-associated > Plants > Roots > Unclassified | place... | reverse complement strand
TGGCCGCTCCCAAGTCAGACAAGCACCACGGAGAAGGATGGAGGAGGATGAGGGACGCGTCTGGCTCTTGTGTATACCTTTCTCATGTGTTCGTATCGACGGCAAGCGGAAGTGGTGCTAGCATAGATTTTCAGGGTCTCTCGTGTTGATACATTGCCAGGAGGACAAAGTGCGGGTTAATTAAAGACAGATGCAGGCGGCACAGTACGTTTGCGGAAGTAACGAATTGAGACAAGAAAGGATAAAATAATTCAAGGAGCGGAGAATTATTTTATTGAATGTTTTGTGCTGAAAAGTATGTAAGATGTGGAATTCAGATGCAGACTCATCCCTTTTCAAGACCTAGCAAGGTAAGTCCGGGCTTGCATTTCTATTGACGTTCATTTTAGAATAAGAGGCATTGGTGGCCAGAGCATGCAGCCGCTGTGGCGATCTCCAGACCGGATCGTGGATACAGCATAAAAGGCCAATTTTATGAAATATCCCATTACTAGTATCAACAGGGCCGCCTCTGCGAGCGAGAGTGCAGCAGGGCATATCCTGCACACCGCTCACGGAGTGGAGAGAGCTCGACGGTTGCAGAGAGCGCTCGCGCCCCAGGGGTTGCACCACGTTGGGCGGGCGGCCGGGAGTAAGCCTCAAATTTCGGCTTTGCCATTCGGATCCCGGCCAAGCGTCAAAAGTGAGGCTGCTACGGTAGGGCGAGATAGCTGAGCGAATAATGGCCTGTCCGTTCTTGCACACGTTGAGGAATTAATCCTGCAAAAAGCAACAAGCTATGGCCGCATATCCCACGGTCCCAGCTTTGCCACGGCTGCATGTCATGTCAGTGTCAGCGCCTCTTGTCATCAGCTCTCTCCCTCTCTTGAAGCGAAATGTGCTGCTGCCAGGTTGGGAGACGCCGCAGACGGGAACGAGGGGTGCAACTCGAGAATATGCGACATGTTCAGCTTCGGCTCCAACTTGGCCCGTCGCTCTTGCTCTCGTCCCACGCCTGAGGGCAAAGAGGGCAAAGAGAGCCCATGGATGTGCGCGGTATGTATGAGTAACCGCAGTGGCGGGACGAGTATGGGGACGAATATGATGATGGGAGTGCCGCCACGGCCGATGCGGTGCAAATGCGCCAGAGTCCTCGTCCCGGGTCATCAAAACAGATCGGCGCCCATTGCACAGACGGTGTGCGCTGAGCCCCTCATTCCGACTTGGGTCAAGTGTACGGGTTTGTCAGTGCCTCGGGGGGAACCTGGAAGAGACGCGTGGAAACAGTGCAACGAGTAAGATGCAGAGTCCGGTAGTTAAGTGGCTCTTTTTATACTCCGCTTGTTGAATGGGGATCCTGACGGCAGTCCGGAACGACAAGACGGTTTCGTAGTTCTTCACAAAGTAGCCAAGGAGCCAAATTAGCCAACATGCTGTAGCGGCAATACAGTTCAATTTATGTTCGGTACAACTGGACAAGGCGACGAGCCCTGTGTCTAGGCAACAAGGCGGACCGTATGCTAACCTGATGCTGAGCTAGGGTATACCATGACTAGAACACATATACTGAACCCTGAATGGTCTGTTTCACTGCAAGGCGAAGAGGGACAGGTCCTCTGACCACGACGCTTCATGCAATCGCCCTCACAAACCGGATAGTTCTGCTTCTAATTCCAACAGCGATCCCTAGGATAGCACCCGTTCTCAAAGTAAAAGACCATTTGGCCGAAAGCCTCCCTTTATCCACTCGCTCCCGTCCCCTTCTACCACTTGTTGCCCCATCTTCTCCGTATCCATCTCTCTGCTTTGAGCTCTTCCATCTGGATCTGTCGACACATACCGCACATCTGACCCGTCGCACCTACTCTCGCTTTTCGCTGGCCAGGCGGGCAGATCCTCATAGGCCGTCTTGCTAACGCCACTTGACAGGGCTGTTGATACGGCCGGCAAGGCATGCAAGGGCAGCCGCAGGTCGGATATGCAAAGAATATGTTGCACATAGTAGGTTTAAAGTGTTTCCGAGTGAGCTCCTAGGCACCCAATTTCAATCTCAATCCTGACAAGGCTGCTGATACAAGCCAGCGCGTCTATCGATCTTAACTATAGCAGGCTGACACTGCAGGATCAAGCAACTTCTGGTTGATGTGTTATTGCCACGAGCTGCACGGAAGGACGGTGCTTGCTGACGCAGCAATACAGGGCTTCTGAATATTGAAATGTGTCAGCAGAGAAAGGTTAATCTGCTCGCAGCAATTTCAAAACCAAGGGCCTGATTATGAATGTCTTAGATATGGAGGTAAGAGGTATTAGTATTCGGGCGTTTCCGAGCCTATACTTATGAAAATCAAAGGGTAAGCGCATCGTAGATAAAGAAACTCAAGGGAAACAGCTGGGGAGATTGCACAATGACAACTTAGGAGACAGCTGGCAATTTGAGCGCTCTGCTTGAATGATGTTTCGGAGGATAAGCAAGCTGCAGACTAACATAGAGGTGCAACAGCAGTATCATTTGTTGAAAACCCAGAGAATCTTATCTCGCAAGTAACTATGGTATTACATAGACAGTGAGGGTGGCGATTCCGCACATGCTTGTCAGACAGCAGGCTAGCAAGCCAATAGGCGACGCGGGCCGGCCCGTTTGCTTGCCTGTTCTTGTAAAAGTATGAGAACATGCATGGTTAGAAAGATAGCAAGCCAATGAATGAGAGTTGAAAATTTGCTTCCCTGCTTCGATTTGAGGCGTCGTGATTAGGCTAAAAACGTGTAGTCAAGAATTGTAAGGCTGATAGACGCGGAGCTGAAACAAATAAAAAGAAATCTCCGGACCCTCAACCTCATTGTCTACTGTACAGTTGGGAAACATCACGATCAGTGTAACGTTTAGGACTGAACGTCCATCTCGTTTCCCACTTCATCTTGCTGATGTTTGCCCTGCCGTCCCCGTGGTGGCTCCTTAATGCTCCGCTCATCTGAACTACCCTCGCCACTATCTGGGCTGTCGGGTCTGCTGTCGTTGAGATTACGCCGACTCCGAGCCATCTGTTTGTAATGTCAGTGGAAGCTCACGCCACAGTATCGTAAGATAGTGGCGGGTAAAAGCGATTTCACTCACCCAAGACCGGACACCGCCAATCAAGCCAAGGCTATATCCAGCTGCGAAATCAGAGGTTCCTGATCCATTCGCGTTCGAAATCTTAGGAATTTCCAAATGACTTAGACGTGACAAGGCAGAGGGTGATGCGGTGGAATATCTCGGGGAAGTTGCTTCGGCCTCATTCTTCTCTGTTGGCGTCCGTGCAGGGCTTGCAGGTCTGCTTGATTGCCAGAATTGACGCAGATCTTTTCCCAGCTCTTGACCCGTCGTGGTCCAGTTAGTCTTGATGTTGTCACGCAACTCGGCCATGTTGCGCTTAATCTCTAATTCATGCTTCTTCAGCCAGGATACATTCAGCTCTTTCCGAGAAGTTCCACGGTTGAGCTGTCGGGTGATGTATTTATCATAATCGCGAACGATTCTAGCATTGTCAATGCAGGAACTACGGATTTCGGGAAGATAAAACTTACTTCGTAATAATGCCTGTTGTGCTGAGACCTTCTGTTCTCTGAGTGACCAGGAACATACCTTTCTCTTTGATTGGAGCATAGATGTCATCCCCCTCTTCCGCTCCGTAAGGGATGTCATCGTGAGCCACATAATCAATCTTATGTTTTTCAATAAATTCAGGGGCATCTGCGATAATCCACGGGCAATCTTCAACTACTTCATCAACCCACTTACAATGCCGAACACTCTCCGCTCGTTCTTTTGCAGAAAGGACAGTGAGTCCCTTCCTCCGATGTGTTTCCTTATCACCAGTAACCCCGACAATGAGGTAGACATCAGGGAATGCGGTTTTGGCCTGTTGGAGCTGGCGCATGTGTCTATGCAGTCAGGTCAGCGTCTGGATTTATCCCCTACTCTCTAAACCGAAACATACCCAATGTGGAAAAGGTCAAAAACTCCATCGGCGTATACTCTTACAAGGCGACCAGTGGGAGGCGGGTTGGTGTGATAGCCCACAGGATCCACCAGCCCGGCCTTAGGTGGGTCCTCCATCCTCATTGTATCTCTTTCCCCATTCTCACCATATTTGACAGCATCCAGAGCCGCTTTTTCCTCTCTACTCTTGTTTGATGAGCCTCGTCTGCTCTTTCGACTGGGCCGCGATGCAATGCCTTCTCCCTCTCCATCAACGACATCATTCTGCTCCTCCCCCCTGTGATCCGTTTTGTGCGACCGCACCCGCTTAGATGGAACATGTGCAGAGTCTGACTGCCTTTGCTTCATGCTGCTTACTTCTTGGAGCACTAGATCTTCGGCATCTTCACCGGAAGCGTCTCGGGATGATGGTTGAGGGACGTCCATGGCTGTGCTTTTTACGGAGGATATGGTGGTAGATCGCTTGCGCTTGGGGGGCATTGGTTCGAGATCCGTATATGTAAGGTAGGCGCAGGTCTGAAAGGAGAGATACTTTTCCAAGAAGATTTTAGGGGAGCTACTGCCGGGTGAGGGTGTACTGCGATCAATTGGCGGAACGCGAGGTAGATGACGTGAGAGAGGGAAAAACTGCAGGGAAAGACGCAGCTTTGCTGAGTTTCAATGCAGGAATATGTATTTAAGATAGTCCAGTGGCTGTTGGACCTTTAGGAGTTTTCGGTTAAAAAAAAAAGGGTGAGGAATGTCAGCGACATATGCACCACAATTTCAAATGCCTTGCTTCGATCATCTTGGCGCTTCTACGTCACACACTGGAGGATCCCAAGCAGCCTTACGCAAGCATATGTGAAAAACATCAACTTTTCTAAATTTCAACTTCTTTGCATACATTTCTCCCGCCCAATGTCGAGTTCTTTATTCGTTTGTGGGCTTTCGCGAATGCCTAGTATTGATGTGCATGAGGTCAGAGCCCCAATCTAACACCGGAAGTGAAAGCAAGACTGCGTCAATCATTACTGGGGGTAACCATGCTCTTCGGATCCTCCTCATTTCCTCTCCAGGGGATCTTTAGAGCTGGTATTTCCATCGCTAGCTTCAAAACTTCTCAACATCTTCAAGCCATTTGCCTAGCTAGCATGCCACTTTATAGTTCCCTAATATCATAGCTTCGGAATGTCTTGCTTGTCAACCCGCCACTTCTCATCGTAGACCACTGGAGCTAGATGCGTCGCTCTTGGGGAAAGGTTGCATTTCAGTGCTAGCTATGCTGCTTTCAGACCCTTTCAAAGCGACCTCTGCTATGACAAATGCCGTTCTAGATATACATTGGATAAGCCACACTCTGCTCTCCGCATTCCCCTGCTGTAGGCCAGTCTTGGTTTCTTCTACTAAAACCATTCACCCTGGACTATAGTCATCACTGCGCCTTCTGTTATAGCCTCCATATTACAATGCCTTCCTCAACGCGCTCCTGAAAGGAAAGACCTGCACCTTATCCCAATCCCAAACCCCACCCGTGACGTACACATCATTCTTGAGCCTCTCCATCACCTCCTCCTTCGAGTTTGCTCGGATGAGCATCGCGCTGCCCTTCATCTTTGGCGTCTCGCCCTCCTTAACTGGTTCTTCGAGAAAGGCACCTACGAAACGTAAATTATCAAGTTGCACCAAGACCTATGGAGTGGTTCTTCTGCGGAGAGCGGCAAAGCAAAAATTAGACTAACCCCCAAAAAGCCAGAAATCCTCAGGGTCATTCTGGAGATTCTGCAGATGCTCCGGACGCACGTTCAACCTCTTTTGAAGCGAATCCGGAAAGTCCGGGCACGTAACCAGCCACTCATGGCCCGTAGAAGTTGCCATTGTTTTTCGTATTGAATCTCGGCAGAAAGTGCCTCGGGAGTTTCGTACACCTGTTGTGAATAGTAGAGTCTGGGAGGAAAACTTGAGGAGCTGACAAGTGCGAAGACTGATGAACTGCATGCGTCTAGCTAGAATATATATCCCAATTGCGCGGCACGATATTCTCCGTGTCGCTGAGTGGAATATTAATATGAGAAAAGCAAGTACCTAGGCAAGTCGCTGGAAGGGCGTGGTCACCGGCCAGCCCTTGGTGCGGAGAGGTTCCGCAATTGACACGGTGGGGCACACGGATCGGGAGCTTGAGCTTTTTAATCCACCAGCCATATAACGTTTCAAGTCTGCAATATGGATCTGGAAACCTTATCACGGCGTATAGACTAGAGCTTTGCCATCCGGGCCTGCATAAAATGCAAAGGTAATGCTATCGTAAACAAAGCGTTCTCACGAGACTAGAGTTATTGGTTGTTACGCCGCCAAGCAGTATGTATAGAGATTTCAAAACCACGCCTTATCCCATGTTCTTACTTAACGCTCAAGACCTAGAAATACAGGCCAAAAAAGAGATATTTGCTTTCCAGTACCCAGGCCCCAAAACTGTATACATGCATATGAAACAAGCAAGTTATAGCTTGGCCTTTGGTTGCTCTTGTTTGAACATTGCCTCCGCCACTAGTCTGCGCTGCACTTTGCCAGTCGCCGTTTTGGGCATCAAATCGGTGAAGAATACCTGTGAATCATTAGTGATTTTTCATGTTGGCTGCAGAGGTTTATCACGCATACCTTCCTAGGAAGCTTGAACTTAGCGACCTTCTCCGCCATCCACCCTTTGAGCTCATCCCCACTCATTTTCTGGCCGTCTTTCAATACAACTGCGACCCCGATATCTTGCCCATACGTTTCGTCAGCCATTCCGAAACTAACGGCTTCGCTAACTTTGGGATGAGAGGCAATGATGTTGTCCAATTCTATAGGACTGATTTTCTCTCCCCCCTTGTTGATAAGTTCCTTAATGCGGCCGGTTATGATAACATATCCGTCTTTATCTTTCTTACCCTGGTCTCCAGTCCGGAAAAACCCTCCTTTAATGAAGGATGACTTGTTTGCCTCAGGGTTATTGAGATAGCCTTTGGTGACATTCTCACCGCGGATACAGATTTCTGCCTCAGTACCTTGCGGTACTTCATTCCCCTCCTGATTGATAATCTTAACCTCGACGCCCTGACCGATACCGACACTCCCTGGTTGACGTTTGCCTGGCGGCAGAGGGTTTGACGTCATTTGGTGCGCTGCCTCGGTCATAGCGTAAGCTTCTAGTACTGGGGCATCAAAGGTCTTCTCCAATTCGTGGAATGTCTTTGGAGACAACGGTGAGGAACAGGACCTAATAAAACGGATGTTCGGTTTAGGGTTTGGTGGTGGGTTCTTGAGGAGGATTTGGTGGATCGTAGGCACGGCCGTGTACCAATTTGCTTTATGCTTGATGAAGTTTCCCCAAAACTCGGAGGCAGAGAATTTCAGTGGTACAATCACCGAGCCGCTAGAGGCCAACGGTGCCAAGAGGCCTGCGAGAAGCCCATGGACGTGGAACAAAGGCATGACCAGGAGAGTACGATCTTCTGGGGTTAACTTGTACGTCGCCTGGATATTTTCTAAATACGCATAAGACACGATCCCAATTTGTGGATGGTCAATAGAGCACTTACTCATTGTTCGAGTCAGATTCCGATGGGTTAATGGAACCTACCAATGGTCAGCCTCGTCGGTCAGGTTGCGTAGATATCGAACCTACAGCCTTCGGTCTACCTGTTGTTCCACTCGTGTGGAGCACCAAAGCGACATCGTCCGGCTGGGCTTGCTCGACCCTTTGGTTTCCTTTCCCCCGGAGCTTCCCCTGCTCTTTCACATCAAGAACCACCTCTATACCGTTATAATAACACTCCGCAATAGCTGCTTGGTATTTCCTAGCCGCTTGGACAGCAGCTCCGTCTTGTGCGAAAGAGCCCTTTGGTACAAGAGCAACAGCTGAGCTCAAATCGTCGATGTAGACTAGTTTAATAGGCGGTCAGCCACGCTGGGTTTGTTCAAAGTACCGGGGGCAAGGAAGACGGGTCGCAGGTGGGAACATACATTCAAACTCCGATTGCTTGTATGCTGGGTTCAGTGGAGCCGCAATGGCTCGTTGCCAAGACGCAGCAATAAAGGCCACGATGAACTCATAAGAATTCGGGAGCGCTATTGATACCGCGTGCTCAGGCCTTACACCCAGAGCAGCGAGCTTATGCTGAAATGATTTGACATCGGCTGTCAATCGTTGATATGAGATTGTGATAGCAGGGTAACCAGGCACAATGATCGCTGTAGCTTGAGAGTCCTTCTGAAAGGAGTTCGCTAGTGTTGTAGCCATGGCGAGGGTATTACTCATTTTCGGAAAGAGGTGAGCTATTATGAAGTCGACTACGAATTGATTAGCAATTCAGATAATTCTTCTGAGGAGTGAGGAGATCCACTTGTGCAAAATATACAGATACTCAAGGAAGTATGTCAAACTGTGACGATCAAGTCCAATGGCAGAGGCCGGCTCTGATTCAACTCTTTTATTTTCAATTCTTAACCGTCACGCATGACAAGTCGGAGATATGGTTCAAATATAAACTTCTGACTAAGGTACGCGATAACCTTATTCCGAGGTCTTCTAGACTTGGCATCAGCCTTGTTCTAGATGGACAGATTCAACCCTCAATTTATATACACCTTTCTAATTCACCATGGCCTCCAACACGAATCCACCTTCTCGTGGAGGGCTATCTCTCTATGCGAATCTTCTCAATCAACCCTCCGGCGCGTCGACCTCTAGCACCATCTCCAGTGCTCCAGTTTTATACAAACAGCCAGGGAGTGAAGATGCGCAGAAGCAAGAAGAGAAGAAGAAAGTGAACTCTGGTAGAGATACTTGAACCCTTATGGACACATATTAGTCTGTTTGCTCACGCTTCTCACTTGACTTAATCAGCCGCTTTACTTTTCCAGCCTACGAAGAGACCTCAGATAGCATCTCAGAAAGCGAAATCAAAAACGGCATTCCCGAAGCCTTCTCCTCTTCCCGTAAACTCGAGTTCGCCTGATTCTGGCGCAAAAGCTGCTGCCCAAGCTCAAGCCGCTGCCCCAGCTGTGAAAACAACGTTGGCAGACTGGACGGCAGACGATGATGACGTGAATGGGTTTTATATGGGTGAAAAACGGCAGCGCGGTGGGCGCAAAAAGAGGAAGAAGAACAAGGAAGAGGCTCCTGTTATGCAAGATTGGGATGATATATACGACCCTGCACGACCGAACAACTATGATGAGTATAAAAACAGCGAAGAGAGTATCCGTGAGATTAGAGATTGGAAGGACAGACTGTACGCACATCGCAGGGCACAGCGTCACAGCAGCGACGATGCCAGCAGTGATGATTACAATCGTACCAGGCCAGGTGAGAACAGTGACCTTATTTTTTACGCCCCAGCTTTTTGTGAAGCAACCTAATAGCTGCGTAGCCCGATTTGCTCCACCATCAAAATACTCCTTTGCTCCTCCCCCGAATCTAGATTCGCCAGGCGAAGCTCCGCCTCCACCTCCGGCCGATATCTCAGATGCTGCAACGGGGGAAGATGCATATGCACAACGCATTCGCCTAAGCCAAATGGCACAACAACAGCCTCCTCCCCCTCCCCCTCCAATAGAAGCTCCTCCACCTCCTTTGGAGCCTGTAGCACCTCCGCCTCCACCTCCACCTCCACTTCCATCTCAACCCCCAGCGACAATCTCCCGGGCTCCTGTACGCTACAACCTTCCTGCCCCATCTGCAGAAATCCCTGCCTCCGAAGAGGAACTTGAAGAGACACTGGCAGAAGTCGATAGCCCCGCTGTTGACGCACCCAAAGACTCGCCTGCAGATGCCCCGCGTTCCAATCGGCCCGGTCAAGCCGGTTTCGCGCAACGTATCATGGCCAAATATGGCTACGTCAAAGGTAAAGGTCTTGGTGCTAACGAGAGTGGCATCATCAATGCACTTCAGGTTCAAGTGGAGAAGCGCAAGAAGCTCCCGGATTCCGAAGGTGGTGGGTTTACAGATCGCGGGGGCAAGGGCAGAATTGTTGGCGGGAAAAAGGCGAAGGGAACTGAGGAGAAAGAAGGCAAGTTTGGCCCCATGAGCGATGTGGTGGTAGCCTGGGGTATGGTGGACGGGCTAAACTTGGAGGAGGAGATGAGCAGTGCGGATGGAGGGATCAGGCAGAAAATTGGAGACGCGTGCCAGGAAAAGGTGAGACCCGTCTTCCTCCAAACCACGTCTATAGGTTTTCTAGGTTATATCAACCGATGTGTGAACGAAATACTGATCTTGTAGTATGGCCGCGTCGAACGAGTCTTCGTCCACGAAAACAGCGCCGCGGAAAGTATCCCCGTCTTCGTCAAGTTCACAAGTCAGCTCTCAGCTCTTAGGGTAAGTCTCCACTCTCTGTTTCTTTCGTAAACTGAGCTCACCTAATACTTAACCAGGCTGTCACCGCTCTTGATGACAGTGACTTCAAATTCAACGGCAACAAGGTCCGTGCGCGCTTCTACAACTCCGAGAACTTTGAACAAGGGATTTACGAATGACACGATGAGCGAGGAAGTGAGTCTATCCTATAGGTTTCCCAAAACCCAAAAAATTGTACACTATCGGCTTTCGGTGTTGGGCGGGATCCTACAGCTAGCAATCTCTCCCTGGGTTTAGATCTTCGTCTTTTTCTCTCGATATCACAGCTCTTCTAGCTGCCGAGAGGTTAGTAGCGGCCGAGAAATCCTTCAAGAGATAGGGTAGGTAAGATTATTTCGATTTGAGGTTAAAGGTGTAATAGTCGCTAGGGATTTCGGGCTCGGAGTATAAGGGTTGAATAACTGGTACTTTCGCCCTGTGGCCGATATCATCTTCAGCCACAGCCATTCATGCAAGGTTATAACAATATAGAAACTCTTCAGCACTCACCATATCCTTGTAGAATACCACCACAAGCCCGTGTCAGATCCCACTAAAGCAAACCACAGATACTTGATCTAAAGCTCCAGTGTCAGAATGCTTAGTCATTGTAGATTAGAGGCCTTCACATCACAGGTAACTTCAAAATCAGCATCCTTAGGAACTTCAGTGAACCAAAAAGACGATGATGAAGGAATTGCAACAATTCCTCGAATCATACCTGAGCAATGAACCAAAAGCTTCTACAAAACCAAGCAGATCAACTAAATCTAAAACATCGAGATTTGAAGAGACGACCATAGTTAAAGAATCAGATTAATACCTCAAAACTTTCCAAAAGCATCAAAGGCCTCCGCTCCTGGCGCTCCGTTCCCTATATTACGCACCAACATCACCGGAAATCACAAAGCAGCAAGCACAAAAGGTAAAGCCTAGAAGATAGATGCACATGTCCCCCATCTCCATCCAGACCGAATATACATCCAAAACCCCCTCCCTTACAAACGGAGAGAGCGAGCTGCACGCTTTCCCCAAGCAAACCCCCATCGTAGTAAGCCCAATTTCTTACACGCAAGAGTTCATATCTCAAGCAGACAGGGAAGGAAAACGCAATGCCAAAAACGCCACTCCCATAGAACATAAAAATTGAAAGCTTAACACAGTAAAAATAGAAAATAGGGACAGCAGGTACCAAGGAGAAAACAGAAGCTTTACGGGCCCTTTTTTTTACTCCTGCGCAAAAAAGCCAGCCCGTCCCTTGCCCAAAGGCTAAACCTCCCTCATTAATGTAGCATGCGTGTGACAAGGATAATGTGTAGCTTGCAGGAAATAACGATTTCGGGTGGCGGGGGATGTCTAACAAGGACGCCTTGCCTGCATGTCCGGGTTGGCGAGGGCGAGAGAGCCTGCTTTACCCTCAGCAAGATACTGCGCCTCCGAGAAAAAAAAACGATTCGATCGAGAGAGATATTTGGGGAAATAGGGCGTTGATGCGTGTGATGTGTGTCCGATGCGACTACCGGTTGGTTGATTCCTCATTACTCCTCACAATATCCATTCCAAAAAACAGCTATTTTCCACCCCGACTTTTCCCATTTTCTGACTCGTACACTGCTGTTTACTATCATTTCACTGCCGCTATGCTCTATGCATTGCCGGGCTTCTCCTCGGTATCAATGTGCCATACAACATAGTTAGGCAACCCAATAACTTCATATCCGGCGCGCTTAGCCATCTTGGCAAAGCCCTCCGTCTCGGCCTGGTTCTCAAAAGCGTAGCAGGGGAAGTTGATGCCGGAGCGGTGCACATCTGCCTTGACGAGGATGTTGACGCCGCCAATGCCGTCGAGGGGAAGTTCCTCATCTTTGTTCTCACGCCAATCGCCCATCTTCGCCATGTGTTTGCGATTGGTCTTATACTCTTTGTAGCCTACGGAGGGAAGGATTAGATTAGTTAGAGCATTGTGAAAAGAAACGAGGGCTGAACTTACCTTCAGCAAGTATAACCCCCTTGTCGAGAGATGCAGCGATTTTGAGACCGTCTTCTGATTCTTGCCAAGAATTGTAATCGACTGTATAATGGCGTCAGCAGTAAATCTAGTTTCCAATGGAACAGAAAATCTCACATCTACCTTCAATGTCAACCTTCTTTCCGTCTCGTTCCTTATACCTGTGGAACCAGATATCTGGTGTCTATGTCAGCATTCAGTCCTCCTGCCGCCCTGATCCCTCCAATATCAAGACTTACTAGGAACCAAAATATCTCTGTCATGTGCGACAAAGTCTTCAATAATCTTCTTAGGGCTATCCTTGATATCCACATCACGCCAGTAGACCCAGCTATGCTCCGGTTTCAGCGCCGCACTTAAAAGGTAATTCCTCGCTCTGCCCATGGCTTTCCTTCGCGGTCCCTGTGCCTCGAAACCATGTCTATCTTCTACATTTTGCCCATGCATCACACCAAAATCTTTTTCTACAATCATTGCGGAGTGGAACGCATCGGACGTCTTTTGCACGCGCTCGAGCTCCATCGCCAACGCTGCCATGGTGTCGTCTTTCGAGTCGCCGACAAGGAAGGCAAGGTCGATGAGATGATGCGGGTAGGTAAGTTGAGTGAGCAGGTCGAAATGCTGCTCAAGGTAAGGAGAGGCGTCGCGGAGAGGGGTAAGGATAAGAACGCGCTCCTGGTTCGTGTCCGCTTTAGAGGTAGATTTGATCTTGTTGAGGTCAACATGCGAAATTGTGCTTTCGTTTACTTCTACTGGATGGTGGTGATTGAATATCACTGGTGTTTGGAGGTGGCCGTGCCATTCTGATTGCTCGTTCGGTGACATTGCCATAGGGGCTTTTGCTGGTCCCCAGCAGTAAAATCTGCATGCGCCGTCTGTCAGCATCTTTCCCACCACAACGCCGTCGTGCCTTTGCCAGGCTCCATCAATAGGAATGAATTCAACTTTGAGGAAACCAGAATGATATCTCATACCTCTGCATTTCCCCTGCTGTGCCAGATAATCCTCTCCACAGTAGTATTATGATGCCCGCGATGGCGACGAACAGTAGGAATCGAGTTCTAGTCAAAAAATGCCACAATGCTCGAGACGGAGGCAACCTGGCTCTGGCCGCCTTCCACGAGTATCCTCCCTTCGGTAACAACATGCTGCAAGGAGGAACGCCCTAGGCGTTCACCTCGTCCTTCCTCTAGAAAGATGTGGAATTCCCAGCCTATATCACGAGTTGACTGGTCGCTATCCGCTATCTCGACGGTATCGTAGCACGGAGGTCGAGGCGACCGGGGGGTTGTCGTAAAGGGTGAGAGTTGGAGCAGATTATGATAGCTCAGCCGAAGTTGAAGGGAGGCTCAAAAGGATTAGGTCAGGGTGCTGAGTCCGCGTGGTCGGTAAGGCGTGCCTCACGGCAGCGCGACGTAAACGAACAAAGGTCAATTGTTGGCGGAAGAGAAGATGGAGGATTATCTTCTCGAGTCCTTCAGCCAAAACGAGAGTAATTATCTGGCGGGTTCCCCAGAGGTACTAATCATGGAGCGCAAGGAGAGCAGTTCGGATTACAAGCGACCCCGTAACGTAAATTACCCTACTCGCTGCTGATTGGTCGCGCTGGCTCGGTGGTAGAATTACACTTCTCCTGCACCACGCGTCGACTAAAGGAGCACTACAATTATTCGTATACTATAACCTGCATTTCACCTGCATTCACTTATGTTTCACTCACATTTCACTTACATCTCACTTACGCCTCACTTATACATTACAATGAGGGGTTACCTACCTGCTCTTATCTCGTTGTCTCGCACGTAACGTTCGCCCGCCAGCGCCCGACACGTGAATCTTCGATTGTTGGGCATGCACCGGGGTGTTTGGTTGAGACCTGTGTGGGAGGGCTGATCTTTCACCGCAAGCCCCAAGCGTAAATAGATCTGGGGCATGGCGGAGTGGGGAAGGAATCTATGTAAGCTTAGGTAGGCCTAGTTGCGTGTTTTGTCCCCGCCACCATGCGTCCTCTTTTTTTAACCTAGAAAGACAGGATTCCTAGAGGAAAACCACCACAGATATCAAAGTAAATACCCTCCAATTAGAATTCAAACCATCCCTTCCGCCCCTCTTTCAAGAACAATTAAGGCAAGGTGAATGAGGTGAGATGCAGCATAGGCATCCTTCGAAGAAACTTTAGTGCGCAGTCAACCAAGTTCTGCGTATTAAAACAAAGTATTCTGACTTACCGTCCGGGCCGAGTTCTATGGAAGCCATTAATACTACTGGATGAGTACTGGTGCACAACAACATCATCATCATACTCTCAGATGAATCATTTCTTCAAACGCCTGCAAACCCTAGCATAGAACTACATCATTACCCAATGCTCATTCATTTCGCTACCTCATTGAAACTGTCACACTACTCCCCTGTCCCGTCGAAGCCTACACAATGAACAAGCTAGATACTCAATTAACATATAACCGAAATGTGTAGGCCGTCTTCACACCCAAAGGTGCCAATTTCCAATCGGAACACCAATGAAAACCCCAGATCCACACTGGATGAAACGAAACGGGTTTTTAATCTGCCACCCAGAGCCAGGAAGATATATAGACAACCTCCCTAAAACATCGCTATACTTTTCCGGTCGTTGAAGCGGAGAGAACCACCATGGCATCCCCAGAACCACGGCTAGAACTAAGAAATAGTCATGCACGAATAATTGATTTGGTTTCATAGGCACTAAATGGGGAGTGCTAATCGCGTGTTGCCCAAGAGCCAGATAAGTTCATGAAAGGGAGAATGAAGAACGTGCATCCCGTATTACATTAACCAAAATGATAGAGGCAAGGGGCCAAAGAAACCGAGGGAACAAGTGACGAAAAGATTATTGATCAGTGGTGCTTACAGCTTCGAAGGATGAGGAGGGGGCTGAGGGTCTGGCTGCGGCGATGCCGTTGGCTCTGGTGTGAAGTAAAGTAGAACAGAGGTTGTGGAAGAAGGTACTGTTTCGCAACTCGGATTGAGGTTGACCAGATCCCCGAACATTCCATACTTCTCCCAAACATCGCGAGGAATCCGCTCCGTCGCTTGTTGGATGAATGTTTGATACTTGTGGCGTTCCTTCATGGTCTTGCTCAGCTTGTCTTTTTGTGAGATCAACATATCGTAAGTAGTCTCCAGGACAACAAGCGTACTAGCAAAAAGACCACTTTTGTTATGATTATTGCGGTTCAACGTGAAATTCTTGAGCTTCTCCTGCCATCCATTGTCCTTAATGAACTCTTCGAACAGCTGATACACCCTCCCGATCGCTCCCCGTCTTTTCCTCCCCCTCTGCGCCTTCCTTTCCTTGTCAGCCTGGGATTTTCTAGATATTGGTTGTGCAGTCAGACTTCCGACACACGGTCGAGTAGACCAGTCAGATGATGAAGAACTCCGTCGTAGCCGTGAGGTCTTTGAAACTCTACCGCCCTTTACACCATGCAGTGATGGCGTATGGTTTTCACTTCGGGTAGCCTCGGACCACGTAGCCGAGCTCGTTGCGGCTTCGTTAAGAGGTGCAAGATCTAGAACTGTCAAGCATGTATCACAGACCAGCCCAGCCACGGGTTTCTCCAAGGCACAACCACAATTTGAGCAAGGAAACGCCGAAGATAGGCTGGTAGCATCAAAGCTTCTGCTAGGTTGATCCAGTTCCATTGGCTCAGGATACTTCATTACGTCGATTGGATCTTCCTGTTTTATATGGATTGAGTACTTTCGAATATATTGCGGAAATAAATTCCGAAGTGGCGTGAGAGAGAGTGGAGGGTCGGTAGGTATGATTTGCGTTTTCGTTATCTCCCTAAATGATGAGTGAGTAGAAGGTCTCAGCAGTAGGATACAAGTAGCACACATTTTTGGCTCACTAGTATCGTGTAAGTTTGACTTGGGAGATAGCATTATGATGAACCAGAACTAACGCAAGTGACAAAGTAACAAGACAGTCGATCGCGTATTAGAGTGAGGAGCAACGGCTCAGCAGAGTCAAAAAAAGGACCACCCAAAGGAGCAAGGATAAGTGACGATATGAGCAGACGGGGAGGCGGCCATTCGAGCGAAATCGGATGCCTTTTATGATAGCCATGAGGAAATTAGGAAAGGCTGATTTCTGGACAGGAAGAGACGCCGCATACGGGCTGCATATGGTCATGGCACTTTGAGGTTGCAATGATTAGCTACTTGCTTAAGCTTATACGTGCGCAAGAAGTGTTACTCGAAACGACAGATCCAGCACAAGGCCAAGACAGCTATGGAAACGATTGGCTATATTTGAACGATGGGTGTGGGGAATTCACGACTCCGCTCCATCCCTTGCAGGCAGCCCTTACTCAGAGGTTGAAACCAAAACATACATCTCTCGGATACTGCGCCTTCGATCTCCCTAGAGGGAACATCCTTGAACAGTTGACTACAGTAGACGGTCAATGAGCAGAAACGCAAGGCAAATCCCGCGTGCGCTTTCATCGCCAATGAGATCCCCCACTCTGCCAACGGCCGCACAGCTTGAAGCTAACGAGCGGGCAGACATAGGGGTCTCTTGGCCCATGAACGTGCAGACAGCATACGAAGAGACGGCATTGAAATGGGACGAAACCGGGAAATGTACGAATTCCGCGAGGATAGAGTGTTGAGTGCCAGCGTTCCAGTGGCGTGTGACGATCGAAGCAAAAGAAAAGAAGACGGATCTACGATCCTCGGTCGAGGGCGCCAGATTCCTGCACGCCGCTCTCGTTACGAAGGAACGGGCGGCTATCCAGCAAGCCCAAGGCTTTTGGTTTGATGTAGGGTAGAGTGGTGGTGGCCTGGCGGCAATGTTGAGATGCAGAGCCGAGCGGAAAAGTGACCGGCCCCAGCATATCCAGGCCTAATTTAAGTTGCGCGAGAAGATTCTTGTGATACAGGCACTATACCCCCGGATGATGTACATTAGAGACGGCCACCCGCCTGTGGAAAGAAGTAGGGATCGAGCAAAGGCGAAACAAGCGCTAGTCCATAAGTCGATCGATCCCTAGTCACCCAACAACCACGAGACAAGACTTAATTACCAAAAGAAATGCATTTCACGATAAAGTACGCAAGAGAGCGCATACACCTATGTATAAACACGAAGTTTAAGGAGAGAAACAGCACAAGGCCGTGATTACCATCCATAAAAAGGACCACCCGCTTCCAAACACCAACAGCGGGCCGAACTTTTCACATGAAGGCCATGCCAAGCCACATATTAAGAGACTTTCAAGATTCCGCCCTTGTAGCCCTACGATACATACAACTTATCCATGCTCGGGCTACAATATCCTCAAAACATCCAAGTCAAAAAGCACAGTATGCATCAGTGACTGACCAGGACGCTTAAAAGTCGAATGCAGAATGCTGGTAATAGGAAAACAAAAGTCTCGAATTAGTCTATGCAATTATTTTTTGGAACGCCAGCGTCGTGAATCCTTTACAGCAACCCAAACATAGCGGCAAGAACGCCGGACATTCCCATTACAGCTCCAGAAGAGACGTCCAGACGACCGGCAGCACCAGTCTTGGATGCTCCAGCACCGCTAGCAGTGCCCGTTGGGGTGGTACCGGCACCACCTGGCTTGGACTGAAGACCAGCACACTGGTAGCTTCCCTTGATAACAGAGCTAGACTTAAGGGACTGGAAGTTCGAGCATGCCTTGGAGATATCACCAGAGGACTGAATGTTGAAAGCACCACGGACGTCGCCAAGGCTGGGTAGTTCGACACTGAAAGGAGATTAGTGGAATGTTCAAAGCGGCCGTGCAATGAATCAACTTACTCAGTGAAGTTACCGTTGAAATCCAGAGCACCAACAATAGTCTTCAGCTTGGGGAAACCATCGATTGTCTTCAACTCAGTGTTGTTGGAAATCTGGAAACCACCACCCAATTGTGTCAATTGGGGAAGAGATATGTTGGTCAATTTGGTGTTAGAGACGAAGGAGAGAGAACCGCCGACTTCAGTAAGGTTGGGGGCAGTGTACGACAGAATATCGTTTCCGAAGAAACCCATGGAGCCATTGAGACTAGCCAATGATGGTGTGTCAACCGAAGAGCAGTTGCGGAAGGTCATGTTAAAAGCCGAGATGAGGTTAGGGAATGAGACGTTCATAGCCGGGTTGTTAGCTTCTAGGATCAGTGACGTGTTAACGTTCGCAAGTTGCATAGTGATGTCGCCCAAGTATCTGTTGTTGGCAATATAGAATATGTCCACAGTTTTCACGTTGATACCATTGAGAGAGTTCAGCTCAGTGTTTTGGATGTTAACGGTTGAAGCCATTTGCACACCAGTAGTGAAAGTCAACTGTTGGAGATTGGGCAGCGCATTCCATAGGATCTCGCCCACGGTAGTGAGCTGGGGAAAGCTCAATGCGCTGAGGATTTGAACTTGATCCAACTGGAAGGTACCCTTGATTGTTTCCAAGCTATCAGCGCCGATGTCGGTGATCGACGACGCATTGCTAACAATAAGATCGCCCGTGATGGTTTGCACATTGCCGATGTTGATGTTGTCGGTCGTTCCGGTAGCTATGGCAATGCTACCTGCGAAGGTCTTGCAAGACGCAAGAGCCGTTGCGTCGCCAGAATTCTGGATGGTTGTTGTGCCGGAGATACTGCATGATGCTGCTACAGAGAGAACGAGTCAGTACGGTGGTTCTATGATAAATCTTTGTCCTGATGATGACAATCGACGTTCATCCGCAGGTCCTCGAGTGGCGTCGAGTGTCATTGGCAAGAGCTGCAGAGAGGGAGAGCAAGGGAGGACATACCAAAAGCTGTTCCAGCAGCCGCGAGAGCGGGCAGGACAAATCGCAGAATGGACATAGTTGCAGACAGACTTGAGTCTTTCACTGCAGGTTGGGGGTGTCAGTGGGTTATAAAGGGAGTCGCGTGCCAATTGAGGATTGGCGAGTGATTTGAGACGAACCTTGAGTGAATTAAGACTGCTGAATCCCGAAGTACGAGATAAGGTGTGGATGCAGTTGTGGAGCGAATGTCGAGAAAGGGAGAAAACGAGAGAAGAAATAAGAGCCTTCGAGCCGAAGAGCGCCGTCTGTCTTGGAAGGCGTGGCTACGAAGAAACGAAGCAAGTGGATGATTGGAAAAGAAAGAGTGCGGAAAGAGGCAGGGCGCGGCGAGCGAGAAAAGGAGGAGGTCTTCGCTGCTTGACACACCCCTGCAACCAACGAAATCGACAGGGGCAGAGCCCACGACTCCCGCCCGTGATTGGTCAATGCTTTGTGCACGTCGGGCTCGAGCTCGAGCCCCCGGCTTGGGGGAGGGGATGGTCATTGATTTTTGATTTCGTCGGATGTGGCGAGTGCATAGACACGGCGATAGGCACGCCAGGGCTGCTGGACTACTGGCCATGGCAGGAATAATGGGCAGGAAAAAGGGCAGGAAAGAGCCGTGAGCGTGGGCACGGTGGCTTTCACAATCGACAGCCTCTCACAATGCCCAGCTCAGTCTCCCAGTCTCCCACCAGATGTTTGCGGGCCTGCTTGGCTGTCATCATTCTGTGACAGGTGCTGAGACCTTTCACGTTTTCAGCTTGAGACCTTTCCGAACAAATTGTCTGACGCATCATCATCAATACGCTGGTTATTACTCTTATGCTTGCGAATCATCAGCCAACGCCACGAGAAATATGCCAACTGAACAAAAAAGTTGGAGATGAACGGACCGCCATGTTTCGGTTGAAATGATGAGAGTGCGCATGCCCCTGGCCTTTCAATCTCTCGGATGGCGTTAGTTTGGCGTTCTGAGCAAGCCACAATTCCCGCCGCCTGTCAACGCTTTGGGCATCTTGTGTCCTTCGAGAGGTCATCGTTATTTCTTCTGTTATCGCCTGGAATTCCTTCGCTTCCATCAATCACCGTTTGACCTGACCGAACCGACGCTGCCCGCCAAAACTCAATTGCGCTGACAGATATCCGTCATGTCATGTTGACATCACAAGTACAGCAAAGCGAAGCAAGTGTAGCTGTCCTGTGTCCCTGTCTGCGTGTACGTGTGCGTATTCGTCTGCATCGGGGTCGGGGAACCGCAACCCTCACAACTCCATCTACCTAAGCCGGTCGTCGCAAGCTGCATACCCGTTGACTGTTGATGTCGCCTCCTCCGCGGCTTGAACTTTCCAATCTTCCAATCATGCACTCCACTTAGTCGAGGTGCATCAGCCAGTTCGGTCATCGTTGCCAAGTCCCATGGCCTCCACCAAACCGCCCTTGTCGATCGTCCAGAAAAGGTTACGTGCATACAGCCTCCTGGATGCATCTGGAAAGCCCGGACAGGACCCATTTATCAATTCCCCAGATACTATTTCGATGCGCCTCCTTCACCTTCCTTTTCTTAAAATGTGACCATGTCCCTATCATTATTCCGGGATACCACCGTTCTTTTGCCATCGAGCAACACGAAATAACATCTAGCCAGGGTTGCCCACCGTGCCCACCGTGCCCACTAATAATCTAGTTCATCTTAATGAAATTGTCGCCTCAGATCGGCTTGCGACGAAACATGCCAAATTTGCAAACCCCTCCGCTTCCAAGTTTCAACACGCCAACTTCTTGTTTTCCGATGAGACCTGCAAAGTTCTTGGGATTCATCGGCTCTTGTGCCTCATGACTTATTATTGTTGTACACCCAGTGCCTGAAATGTATTTCATAGATAACAAAGGCAGAGTAACAGCATCCCCGCAACAACAGGCTCCAAAGGCTTGACTAGTCTCCAGATTTTCGCGACGGGCCAACCGTACCACAGCAGACCGTTACACGATTCTGTACGACGGAAAGCGCGAGTAACTTGCGCTTCGTAACTGAGGTGCAACCTACAGGGGGGAAAGGATACTCCCTGGTCGTCGGAAGGTTGTTTTTGACAACCTCCAACGGACGCACAAGTTCAACTAGCAGGAATAAAATTATCTCTACTACCTCAAGTCCAGAGTCTTGATCAATACGAAGATATGTCGAATTCGAGAGTAATGAACTCCAGCTTAGAAACAGCGGGAAGAGCCTTAAGACAGATACACTTTCTGTACCTGCGGATGGCATGCAACATTTTAGATTCGAGCCATGGTTTCAAATATAGACAGATTCATGTACTACTGGACTACTGGACCAGGAATAGCTCCAAGATCCTCTACCATGATCAAACATCTCACAACTCGCCAATTATTTCCATCTGCAAGGTACTGCAGTACTTGTGAACAGGAAAGCACATATTTCACTCTCTCACATTCGAAGTAGAGATCTATTTCTTCCCATTAGCGCAACATCACCGTGACCCATGAATCCATTAATCGTTTTATCAGGAGATGTGCTACCTCGGGAAAATGCAATCACTTGCATTACGTAAATCGTGAAAACTGATGAATTTCATCAAATAATTACCATTGGATGCTGACCAGCCCTTGGTGAAGAACGCCAGTGAACTTGCCATCCAGTTACCGAAGTCACTCTTGCAACCTTAGAGGAAATGTTCTGAAAGAGGATCGGGATACTTTCATAGCGTTTCCGTATGATATGTTAAAGAGCCCGCTCTTATGCGTCCTTTTACTCCATGCCACCATAGTAATGAGTGAGTAAAACGAGATCACATCATTCTCTCCCGTTCATTATCCTTTCATCCTTTCATCTCTAAACCGTTAAAAGCCCATCTATACCATCAATTCTGCAGGAAACTAATATCTACGTCTTCTACTCTCCACATATACCACATGAACAAGCTCCTGATGAACATTAGCGATCTTGCCTTTGCTAGGAAAGGCAAATCCTTACCTATATGGTGAGAATTGTTCCGCAACATCTAACATCTCCTGCTCGGTCATATACTTCCACTTCCCACCCTTTCCCTTTAGCTTCGCGACATTCTTACCAGCGTAAAGAGCCATGCCTCTCCTGGAAACCAGATATTGTCAGCACGCCAAAGCCAACCATGCCATCGCAGCAACCCATTCGCTATCCAGAGCTCAATTACATGTGCCGCTCTCGGCTTTGCTTCGTAAAGCTACAATAATGAAACTGATAAACTTACTGAACACCCAAATCCCCCGTACTAAAAACATTCATCCTCTTCAACGCAAAACAGGTAAACATCTCCACACTCCACCTCCCGAGCCCCCTCACCGCCACCAACTTCTCCATAACCTCGTCATCGCTCGCACTAACCAGCATACGCGCGCTCAGCTCGCCGGACGCAAATTTCTCGGCCAGCCCATGGATGTACTCGGCTTTGCGCTGCGAGAGACCGGCTGTGCGGAGGTGCTCGAGAGAGCAAGCTGCGACGTCGGAAGGCGATGGAAACGCAGGGGCGCAGGGAAAGAGCGCGATGAATTTTGCCTTTATAGAGGCGGCTGCGGCGCCGGAGACCTATTTATTTGATGTTAAGCTTTGACTCTAGGGAAGAATATGAAATGTATATATATATGTGTAAAGTCTATATACGATTGATATAAAGTAAAGGCCTACCTGCTGTCCAATGATCGTACTCGACAGCGAAATAAACGGGTCAACGCCTTCCATCAGCCCCTGGGGCGAGAATATGTCACAGTGGTGCTTATCGATCAGCACTTTCAGCTTCGGATCGACTTTCAATAGATGTGCGCAGGCATCTGCGAGCAGCATATCTGTCGTCGATGTAGGTGGTGGCAGACCTGGTGGACGATTGGCGGGTATGGTCACCTTCCGCTTCCTCGTAGTTGGTGTAGCTGGCGATGAAGGATACGCTACAACCCTTGATCCGCCCGGTGTCGATAGCGGCGCGTTAGTTGCGTGTGGTTCCGCCGGCCGGGCTTCGGGCTGCATGTTGTTTGGGAGTGGAATGGGAGATGATGAGGCAAGAGGACGGACGCTTGAAGGGGTGGGCGTTAGAGGGGGAGGATTGGATACGGGTCCGGCTGTCTGAGCCTTGCGACGTTTAGTTGTTGGGGTTTGAGGGATGGCGAATTCAGGCCCATCCTGTCCCTTTGCTTCGTTTGATGGTTTCGAGGATTTGGTCTCCATTCGTGGAGCTGAATCCGTGGCTAGATCCGTAACGACTGCAGCCTTGCGTTTTTTGGATGCTGCCGACTGGTTCTTCGGCGCCTGAGCGGTTTTCTTTCGAGAAACTCCATTGGCAACTCCATTGACATGTTCAACATCTGGAGTAATGGCCGAACTGGCTGATGAAAGACGGGTTGACCGGCGAAGAGACATAGTGTATCGTTCGGATTTGCACTTTCTCAGTGAAGGAAAAGACCGGCTACTGTTCAGAATATGTGCGGGGATCGACAGAGAAACAAAGCACAGTTTAGGTATGAGTAATACTAGAGCATGCTTTGATGTGTGTGTACAGGCATTCATGCGACACCTGAACGCGTTGGAAGGAGATGGGGTTGCTGACGCGATGACGCCGAGGCACATGACTCCGCAGCCAAGGTTTTGCTTATAAATCGGGCTCACGTTTTCTCGTATTTGTGCCAATTAAGTTGTGGTTTAAGAAAGATTGCCATTTCCAATAGAAGCAGGTAGATAACTCAGAGGATGTTCGTGGCATGGAGGTGGTTGGCAGATGTGGGAGAGCGAATGAGTAGGGCCGCGGGGTGCGAGTATACCTAGACAGCCAAGCATTACTCCAAAATTTCATACAGCATGGCCGATGCATGCATATGGGATATGTAAATCGTATTAGATTGGCCAGCATCACCTACAGTACCAACATAAAACGTGGTACTGTAAAGGTTGACCCCGATGTCTATGCAACTAGATTTCTCGACTGTTTAACCCTACCATTCAACAGTCCAATTGATAGCCGTATAATATATGCAACTCTACCATAGCTAGAAGTGAAATGCAGATTTGGTTTATAGAATCAGCCATCCCATCAACAACATGAAGCATGAAACGAATTTTTGGTTAAATCGACTGCGTTCCGGAGGATAGTATACACTCTAATACACAAGCCCACCACTCGTGTTGTATAAAAATCGGTATCGATCCGCTATACGTGCTTCTTGAATCATTCCTTATGACCGTGCAGCCCTTTTCTTCACAACCATGGCTTCCAGATCGTCGCGCTCCTTCATTTCAGCCTCAATCTCCTCGATGATGGGCGTTAAGTATGGTATATCCTAGCGGTAGTCAGCAATTGATTCTTTTCTGGCCAGCTTTTCTCACTTCTTCGGGCTTGGTCTGCTCCTCCTTGGGTAGGAGCTGGTGAGCTAACGAGCACTACCGTCCCTTAGAAAATGTCCAACAAGGCTCAATTGGTAAGTCTGCAAACCTGGAATGCGCGTCGCATGCGGAACACACGGTCATAAGCCTCCTTTGGTGGTAGGCGCTTGAGAGCAAGAAGGACAGTCTCACTTTCTTCGGGAATCAAGTCATCGGCCCTGCAGACAGCGAGATGTCAGAATGTCATTGCCGAGTGCCCAAAAATCGTCCAATCTACCCAAAAAATAACCCAGAGTAGCCATTGGCCACAGATAAAAATGCGTACCTCAGTCCGAGCTGCCTGTAGCCCGCCACATTGGCGTACCAGTTTGCCAATGGCTTCATCCAGCTGTTGAGCCACGACCTCTTCATCACAAACTTGGCAACGGACGGTTGCGACATGATTGTGACAGGCGGTAAATACGGGGACGAGAGGATGGGGGAGATGAGGCGTGTGCCGGCGGGAGTCTCGTAGCAGTGGAAGTGGTGAGGTCTTTCAGCAAGCGAGCAATTGGATCAAGGCGCGACGGTTTTGCAGGCATGGCGACCGATCAAGCCCCCACTCCATTGTCTTTCCAGTATTCCTCGTAGAACCACCTCGTCGTCCAACCTCCATCGCAAGGTTACGCCAGCACCACTACCAAAGGCCTAGCCCCTTGCTCCTTTTTTCTTCGATTTTTGAACCACCCAAGATCAGCATTACGGCTTTTCGCTCAAATCTACCTGTCAATGGATCCTCTCAATCGCTAGCCATTGTGTCACTGAAGTGCTGCGGGGCTTTCCGCACACTGAGGCACCTTGAAGGGGACGACGGAAAGTGCGGTTCCCTAATTCCAGTGCTGTCGGGACTATTTCATGTTATCGTAAATAAAGGCTTACCAGTTCTGAGCGTGCAGCTTTCACCATGTCCACTGAAGCACCGCAGTCGCCGCCGTCCCCGAGACCGCCTTCACAACGGTATGCGCCGACGACGGCGAGAGTGTCGTCCCACGACACTTCAAAACATAAATCGAGCTTTAGCTCACCCTTCTCTAGCCTAGCTATCTTCTGCGCCGGCCTCTCCAGCTCCACTATCAATGGATTCTGCGGTGCGTCCGCCGGCGTCGCCTCAGGAATTGTTACTTGCCCACTCGACGTCATCAAAACCCGATTACAATCTCAAGGCTCATTTCGGCCACGAAACCATGCTAGACCGTCACGGGCAGTATACAACGGACTGGTCGGTACAGCTCGGGTCATCTGGCGTGAGGATGGTGTGCGAGGCATGTACAGAGGTCTCGGTCCGATGCTACTCGGATACCTTCCGACTTGGGCCGTCTATATGAGCGTATACGATGCCTCCAAAGATTATTTCTATAATCGAATAGGTTAGCGATATATGATAAGTGAGAGCTCTCCCCAGTGCTAACCTATATTCGAAAGAAAATAAATGGCTGTCTCGAATATCAGCGTCCATAACTGCAGGCGCATGCTCAACTCTTGCAACAAATCCCATATGGGTAATCAAGACCAGACTTATGACACAAGTAAGCTCTCGGGCTTCAGAAGAATACCGTCCACCATGGCACTACAGGTCCACTCTCGATGCCTTTCGCAAGATGTACCGAAATGAGGGGCTCAGAGCGTTCTATTCAGGGCTATCTCCTGCTTTGCTTGGCTTGACCCACGTTGCTATTCAATTCCCACTCTATGAATTTTTCAAGATGAAGTTTACTGGCTTAGAAATGGGACAGTCGTCTAAACAGGACGAAGATGTGCACTGGTTCGGAATACTTGGAGCTACGTTTCTCAGCAAAATCTGCGCGACTTCTGCTACGTACCCTCATGAGGTCTTACGAACAAGGCTACAAACTCAACAGCGCTCACTACCATCGCACTCTCCCGAGGGAATTTCGTTCCGCGGCGGTCATGGAGGATACAGACATCAAACTCGCCCACCAGGTACGGCTTCTTCCGATGGCATGATAAACTTGCCTCGATATCGTGGTATTGCCCAAACTTGTAGAACAATTTTGCACGAGGAAGGCTGGAGAGCGTTTTATAATGGCATGGGAACAAATATGGTCCGAGCGGTCCCAGCGGCCATGACTACCATGCTGACCTATGAGACTCTGAAGCAGGCGTGTTTCCGTTTAAAGATGGAAGGCGAGGAAGTTCTAGCACTTGAGCGCGCCGGCTTTGATCCTTGAGAGATCGGAATTAAGGAAACCTTGGTTAGAAGTCGATACAGGTTTGCCAGATGGATTATCTTTTGGAATACGCATCGATAGCGTTATATCCTCAGGAGTGAGCATTGTTTCTTTTGTTGTTTGTAGACAGTTCCAGCATTAGCTTGGCGAGGAAGTCTAGGTGTGGTGGGAGGCTCTGTGGTGTACGGAATGATTTATTAGGCATGGTTACGTCTTTCACTCGACCGTATATTTAGTCTTGGTACAACTGACTGACCTAACAGGTCTCAGACATTTATTTGCATTTATTTGGAAATAATGGGATGAATGTCACTGCATCTTATCGGCGGGTCTGGGACCTTTGCAAACACAGATGAGGCAAAGCTATCGTTTGTAAAGTAAGTTCAAATTAAGTAATTCTAAAATACTGCATTTACGTGTGCAACCGCTGATAGGAACTGTTCTTTTATTATGTGATAACTTCCTCCTGCCCTCTCCTAGCTTCGTTCTAGGTCTTCCGTTTTCTATAAGAGAGGGTTCAGCTTCCTTGATTCGTGCCTCTCAAAGGGATGTCATATACCCAGTATCGGTTTTATTGCTTCGAGCATGTCAATTCTTTCATGAAGCCGCCCAATGCTATGTAGGGGTAGGTCTCTGCTCCTTGTGGCCTGAGAGGCGAAAAGAGCCTCTTCTTCTTTCTAGGGGCCTTGTCAAACTCTATCAATCTCCTTGAGTTCTCTGGTTTCAGGATCGGTAGGTGCTGCGAAATAGGATTACCGCTTTCCCTAGGCAATTTTGGTCTGGGTGTGAATGTTACTTCAACACGTTCGCACGAGGAGCTTTTTCCATGCCACGAGCGTGGTGTCAACCTAACCCTCACCTGCGCACTTCGACGCTGCCCCATTGAGTCACATCACAACACCCAACCATCCAACTCCAGTTCTCGATCACACTTCGCATAGAGTCGCCTCCATGCGCCCGAAGTTCCGACAGTATCCGAGTGACTTTTCACTTACCTCAAGTTGTCACCGTACCGACAACTCAGCTGCTTGATGTCAGATCGCCTGACACTTATTCAGCGCCCCCCTGGAGCGTTATCAGGCCAGATGTGTTTGACACATCGAGGAGTCATTCATGGTAATCCTTACCCAACATCTCCTAAATCTACTTCTATACATTAATACTCTACTATGACCTGCTCCCACAGTGCAAGGCTAGCAGTTCCTCTACGGCAATGCTCAAGACGTTTACTTGTGTATGCAATAATGGCAATCAACGGATATAAGCATTCGCAGCCCGCATCAGAAGAGCCAGCTGATATTCCGAAATTCCTGAGAGAGCCTCTGCACACTATGGCCGCTCCTGAATCTGATGACATTCAATAAATCTATAAGGAGATCGACGACCTATTAAGCAATACATACGAGCACTTGATATATATTATCAATGAGTGCGAACGTCAAGATCGTGAACTAAAGGACTTAGAGAGGATGACCCGCCATAATGATGGTGACATTAGCAGCGAAACTCATTCTAACAGGAGAGCAAATGAAGAAAGCCACCCCAGCGAATCAATTGAAACGATCACTGCGCGCCGCTGTACAGAAGGCGGAGCGGGCAGTGAGCAGGACAGTCGGCAAGATATTCAAGAAAATAAGATCGGAGGAAGCACATCCATGTTTCCCACGTCCACCTCTATGATTTCGGTCATGGACAACCGTTCCTACATGCCCCGTCCATTAAGCACGCGAGGCAGTGTGATAATGGCTTCAATTAGGCCTACGTTACAGAAAGTAGGAAGGGGAGCTTTCATACCAGGTCTGCGGCCTGGATTCCCTCCGCAACAACCACATGTATTCCTATCCCAAGACAGAAAATCGCAAGTACCCCCCCTACAGCGGCCACGCCCCTTCACGAGGAACCGCTTCAACCTTTACCTAGTAAAACGCCGCAGTCAAATCGATCACGAGCACCGGTGAGCTTTGCGGTGGGATCCGAGTTAGAACCATTAGATACTCTAGTGTTTCGGCCCAGACCACGAGGAATACCCACCCTGCTAACGGCACAGCCTGAAGTGTTGTTAGGGCATACACCTTTTTCATCGTACCCAGAACCAAGGGGCTTAGATATTTTCCAGCCGAGTAGTTCTGGACGACGCCCCATTGTCCTGCCGTAGGCCCTCTTCAAACTCTTCGACGCCATCACCGCTCGGAGAATTCGCCACTATCAAGCCCATCCAACCCAAACCAGGCTCTCTCATTTGGTTCATCCCCCCTTGATCAATCACCATATCCAAGACGACCGGGCCTAGCCCCAGTCACTGAAAAATCTGCTGTCCATAGGCTAGTCTCGCCATATAAGTTGCAAGATGACAGCTGCTCAACAGCAGCAGGAAGGCATAGAATATCTATTGCGCAATATAGACAACACGTATGAATACATTGAGAACATGCCTAACCGCCTTTCCATGATGTCTAGTCCAAACACTCCTCGGAGGCCAGAAGATATTGGGACATTTTCGAGTGGCCTGCAGAGGGTTCTGCGGTCACTGAGGATTTGTAGCCCGAATCCAGGGTCAACAAGACATTTGATAAACTTCATATACGAAACGCACCCAGGATTTTGATGGGAAACGCTCGATACAGGGAATCTTCTTGGTACAAGGAGTATAGAAGCAAAATGATTCAGATCCATGGAGATTTCCATGGAGATTTCCAGAAAACCTCGCAGAGATTGCAGCAGATGAATCTGGGTGACACCTGCAGAGCTGAAATGACAAAAGAGGCAAATAATGCATTGGTGTTAAAGATTAAGCAGCTGAAGGCGCACTACGGCATCACGGTAAGTGAAGCTGTCTGCAACATTTGCAATCGGGTGGACCAGAAGCTGAATACTGGGGTAGCTATCAGACCGAAGATGATGAGGATGGAGAACCTCAGTCTCCACCATTCCCGAGGTCGAGTGACGTGATCTCCCCGCCACTGACCTGATGCCATATAATACGGAGACTCCAACGCTCCATCGAGAAGGTCGGTACGCCACGAAATGCACTGATTAGAAGGGCATCGACGTTGGGTAGAATGAGGAGTAAGGTGAGAATAGCATGCGGAATTGTTCATATAACTGGAACCTGGAGAAGACTGACTTGCTCCATAGGTAAAGACGGGCGCTATTAACGCATTCGGCTTCGTCCTCGGTGTGTCGAAGGACACGGAGAGTCCAGGCCAATCCTCAACCACCTCGAAAGATGAGCGAGGCAGTTAAGGGGCTAACATACAGGAGGCATGAAATATATGTTTTATGAGTAGGCAAATTTTGGCCTAGAGATCTAATGACTGAGCGATTTGACTATTTCTGCAAGCTGTTGGAGCATAGAATTGGATATTTTGCAGCAGTCCTGCGAACCACGCAATACGGGAATTATGATAGACTTCATGGAGTCAGCTAGGGCTGTTTTAATGGTAACCGAGCATAAAAACTCAATTATAAGTTTTACGAAGTGTGACGTGTAAACGAGGAGGATCTTATGAGTTCTATGTTTAAATTATGTTCTTTATTATGGTTAGCGGCTTCGCCGGGAAGAAAAGAGGTGGTGGCGAAGCATACTGCTAGACGATTATTTGGTAAGCTTTGTGCAGACACTTAGTTTGTTGTATCAACGTCAGTCTACGCACTCCTCTGGGTGCATAGCCAGCACATCTACCTAAGCTCTGTCTACATATATACTGGAATCACACAAGGTCTATGAGCAGTCCGTCGCGTACGGTTTTGAGCCAAGCAAGCGAAGAGTCTTGAGCAAGAAATTTCCGAAGGTGTTTCTTACCGTAGGGGACCCGGTCCAATCTCTGGTAAGCCCCACCAGGCCACTCCAGATCCGACGAAGGATTCCGGATGGGTGTGCAACAACGTCGAAGCCTGTCAGCGAACACAAAAAAGTCAGGCAAGAATAGCAGCCGGGCAAAAAGGAGGCTGCTGGATGATGTCAGGTAGCATTACTTGGGGATATTGCTGCATTATTGGATTGAGCGTTTTGTGCACGCGGAGAAAGCTGCTTCTGGAATTGTGCCGGGGGACTAGGCGGGTTGGAGCGTTAGAATAGGCTGTTGGGAAATTATTGGCAGACTCCTGGTCGAGGGAGCGTGCACTTCATTTGTGGCAGAAGAAGCCTAGGGAAGAAGTGAGTCAATCGAGGGATCTTCCTCGAGAGCGATGTGGGCTGCCGGTGGATGAGCTTCGAGCTTCTTCTCGCAGGTATTTTTGGAGAGAAGCAGGAGAGACGAGGGCCTGCAGGCCAAATTGAAAGTGTCTCGCGGTTCTCATTTCTGGAAGGTGGTGAGGTCGGGAATTATGTTAACCTAAGGCGTACTACGGGCGTGTTGGCCCACTCTCATGTTTTCTCTCACGTTTTGGCGGCATGCCAGGGTCCGTGCTGGCCAGTCGCAATTGATGGCAGCTGATTTGTCTCCTGAAATCTCGTTCCTGGAGCTTGACCTGAAGTGGGTGTGCTAGCGGCGCCACAAGCTAATCTCGGCGCATGCAATCCGTCGATCGTGCTCCAACACGCAGCCAAACACGAGCTCTCCCTCCACCGAGCCGAGAGCCCGCTGCCACCAGCTGTGCGCATAGCTCTTGCCTAACGAGTCAATTCCTGTCGGTTTCTGTCAATCTCTCCTGGAGTCATCTGAGATGCTTCGAGTAGTTGTCAGCAGTCGTCAGCAGTCGAGAGCTACACGGTAATTAAATGGTAGAACGGCAGGGAATGCAGGCTGTGCCTCATATAGCGAATATTGCGCAAAGATTGTGGCTTAATTTATTCTGCCCCTGCCCTATCTCTCCGCCATTATTCTCGCTGGTGCGACAACTGCGAACACCCTGCCCACCAGCCAATCACCGCCTCCCAAACCCCCAAGTGCTCACACGCTCCATTTCATCACGAGCTTCTTCTCCTCCTCTTCCTCTCAGCCTGCCTCTCTTTCAACACCACCTCACTCTCGTGAGCAAGTCTTACTAATTTCTTCCCACCATCTCCAGCTTCGCTCTCTACTTACCCAAGTCATTCTTTTCACGGGCTAGAGATTTTGGTATCCTTTGGCGTTTCGCCTTTTCGTCACTCTTTTAGCCTCTGTTCCAGCAAATACAACTCGACACTTACGACCGAGCACCTTACGATTTTACGCTGTTAATATCTAAGTTCTATTCAACTCCACACAGCCTGGGCTTCAGCGATTCTTCAATTTTCTTGTCTTGGCCAGCCAGCTCTGAGCTTCCATTATTCTGGGAACGCCATCCGATCTGTGAACGAATGAGCGACTTCTGACTTCCGCAAACATGAATCATCAACACCACTCTCATAAACACTTCCATCATGCACGGAGGGAGGCAGAGGCCGAGACTCACCACCTATTACCTCGAGACCCGGTCGAACCTGTCGTTGATGCGCCGCCTAGCCGAACAATCATAGAGCGAACCAAAGCACTGCTACCACGTGCGGCCTCATGTAATGCCTCCGACGCGAACCTTTGCGAGAAGCCAACTTCGTCCAACACTCTACCAATCGTCCTTGCTGCTGTGTATGTCATGCATCTATGCACATATCCTATCTCTACTAATCCATCTTAGAGTTCCTATCGCCCTTGCTTTGATAGTCCTAATATTTCTTCACCGACGACATACCAGAAAGCTCAAACAGGAAGATCTTAATGACAAGCACAAGTCTCTCGATTTCGGCATGGGGACGACGGGGAGGCCTAGCAAAAAAGGGAAAGGAGTTCCGGAAATGACCATCACTGACACCGAGAAATCTCTTCGAGCCGGGAAGGGTTTGTCTATGGACGTCGGGAGCCCCTACATACTTCCAGCTGGCTTACAAGGCTCGCGCGAGTCCTTCCATTCCATGTCCCGGTCGATGCATGACCCGGATGACCCATATCGCCCCGTGACATTCATCAAGGACGATGTTAGCATTCGAGGAGGTAGTCTTCGTGGATACCGACACGACAATGCGTCAACGTATACAGGGTCGAGCGAAGGTACTGAAAAGATGAATGGGAGTCTGTTAAAGAATGCTCAGAGGATGTCGAGATCGATTCCTCCACGAGGTGATTCCATATCGTCTCCTCAAGACAGCCAGCTACCTCGGATACAGTTTCCTCAACCGACTCTTGCTCCTGGAAACCAAGGCCCGCATAGACTTCCCACAGATCCCCGAGATGGTTCACCTCCCCGCGCTCCTGCGTCGAACGGTGGCCTTGCTCCTGCACCTCTGGATGCCAGTCGCGACTCCTATTTTGATAAAAACGCCAACGATTTGCGCAAAAGCAATAACTATCTTGGTTCGTTTATCCACAGTCGAGATGGTTCGACCGCCGATGCTGGTGAAAATCCCGCACAACCTCAAGCTCAGTCAATGCCAGAACCTTCCTTACCAACGGTTCAAGAGAAACAGGCAGCTTCGCCCCCCGACGTCAAGTCACTCGCTGCAAACCCTCGCGCCCCGCCTAGAGTTCAATCCCAGGAGGCTGTCATGCAAAACCCGAATACTGCAAGCTTCGTGAGTGACTCGAGCGATTACGGTGATGGCTTTAAAGTGACGCCTCCCTCACCACCTCGAGGATCTAGTCTTCAAATGGGTAATATCAACCGTAGATCTGTTGATGCTCCAATGACTATCCAAGAGGAAAACCCTTACCATCCAGTAGGCTTAGGTGTTGAAGAGTCGGGCTATGATACTCGGAGGCTATCCATGAGCGTGCGCCCTCTTCCCCCTGACGACCCAACCGACAATCCTGAGCAACGAGCAAACCGCATTCGTTCCTTCTATAAGGAGTATTTCGATGACTCGAAGCCCGATCCCGTCGGCCAGCACGGTTACGGTGACTACTATGAGGACTATGGCCAGGAGTACCTCTCCGATGGAGCTGTCTTCGATTCGGAGACTGGCAACTTCGTCGTAGCACAAGCACCTTATGCCGAGCCAGTTACCCGCCGAGCCATGACACCTCCGCCTCGCGCTCCTCCCCGCTTCCAGGGCCCACCCCGTGGTCGCGCCTCCAGCAGTTCGGCAGGCCGCTTCATACCGCCACGAGGCCAGTCATCCATGAGTGGGCGTTCTGCAGGCCTAAAGAAACCTCTTCCCCCACCAGCACCATTAGCTTCACTACCGACGCCGCATATGTTGAAGGAAGATTCTATGGTGTTCAACCCAATTGACTTTGCACCACCTATGTCCTTTAGGGATCGTCAGGCAGGCAGGAGGCCAGATAGTCCATTAGGAGTCCAGCGGCCGTACAGCCCTGCTGTGCCATCCCATACGCCGCTGGCGAGCGCCTTTGATGGGCTCAATGCTATGCCAAGCCCGTAAGTTCTTATCTCTAAATCCCACTCCCTATATATAAATGTGCGGCTGCGTGTTTGAACATCAAACGCTAATTTCCTACCCCAGACACGCCCTCCGCAAATCCAGCACCTTTACAGCCCTCGATTTCGCGCCACCGCCACGCTTCCGCAGCGCCGACTCTGGCTCAGACGCCGGCTCTATCCGGTCCAACCGCTCCGGCATGTCCACCGTCCAGCTCAACAGCATCCGCGCCGGTGCCTACCGTGTCTCGCGTATCCCCAAGGAAGTCGTCGGCACCAAGGACGACATCCTAGCCAGCTTGCGACCGAAACTGGACCTGGTTGCGCCGGCGTAGTCTAGATCCCGGACCTCAATATCTTTTCCCCTTGTTGTAGAGACGACAATAAATTTTAAAAATGGACGGCGCGTAGGTTGCTAGATCGTTGAAGTTAACTACAGTCATCACACGCATACACGCATGCACAAATATCTCCCCCCTAGGCTCGCTGGCTGGGCCTGCTGTTGCTTGTTGCTGGCTGCGGTCCTGGACATGGTCACTACTGCACCTTTTTCTTCTTCCTTTTGCTGCGAATGACGACGGTCGACCGACCGACCGACCGAAACACAGCTTTATAAACGACGTTTAGCTATTTTCGTCTTTGTTTCCTGCTTGCCGTCATGGAGAAAAAAGGGGGCAATGTAAATACTACGCTACTAAGTGCTGCTGCTGCTTTCGCGCTCTGTTTTGTGTATAAGATGGCTGTTGACGCTCCTGTTGGGAGGTCAACTGGCACGGACTTTGACGGATTGGATCCGGGCGTTGTTACTCCTGCTTTCTTGGTGTGGTCTGTGTTGAGTTTGGATCATAAGTGGTTGGTGCAGCGTTGTGCGGGAGAAGATGGATGGGGGAGTGCTTGGTTGCTGTATATAGACGGGGCAGGGAGAAAGGGGGGTAGGGTTGTAGGAGATAAATTAGCGAGGATGGGAAAAGATGTTTACATAATATATCAAAAAACCCTTTTTTGCTGTGCCCATGCTTCTAAATAAGGGGTTTGGGGGGTGGGGGTGGTGATACTTAATGGTTTTGAGCAACGCTTTAAAACTTTTGGGGAATTGGGGAAAGGGGAGAAATCAAACGTGCAGCTCGGCCGCTTCCTCCGCTTTGATCAGCCCCTCACGGTAGTACTTCTCCAGCGCCGGCCGGACGTCCTTTTCGTAGAAACTTACGACTTGCTGAGGTGCTCTGTTCACGAAGAAGGCGTGACTTAGCATTCAATTCTCCATCTGTTCGCTAATAAAGGGGGGAGAAATGCGA
>Ga0307515_10003066_pt1 | contig 35386 bp, 31 predicted proteins | sample 17_EM_MG_FD_194513 | JGI IMG/M metagenome (GOLD analysis project Ga0307515, IMG submission 194513) | Populus trichocarpa ectomycorrhiza microbial communities from riparian zone in the Pacific Northwest, United States - 17_EM | ecosystem: Host-associated > Plants > Roots > Unclassified | place... | reverse complement strand
TGCCGAAGTCGTTGAGCGATTCGACGATGCCGGTGCCGAAGAACTGCGCCCATTGCCGGTTGACGAACACGCGGCCGGTCAGCGCGTTGCTCGGGCTGGCGATCCAGTTGGCCAGCGCCGTGCGGCGACCCGATGAATTTGCCGTGGGCTGGATGAGCGGCTTCTCGTCGGTCAGCAGCGCCGGGAAGGCGGGCTGCACCTCATCGAGCTTGCGGTCGTAGATACCCTTGAACAGCACGTAGGTCGGCGGCGCCTCGGCCCCGAGCTCGACCATGGTCGAGATGTTGCCGGGGTCCTTGGGTTTCAGGCGATCGAACTGCTTGAGCTCGTCGGCGAGCAGCTGGTACTTGGCGTAGCCCTCCTTGTCACGGATCTTCAGCTGGTTGACGGCGTTGCGCGTGCGCCCTTGCATCGTCCACAGGTTGCGGTGGTAGATCCAGCGGTCGTAGGCCGTGCGCTCTCCCTCCGGCTTGGTGATCGACTCGCGCGTCTCCGGCACGAAGCCCGACAGGCGATCGGACTCCGACTTGTCGATGATGGGCTTGAGCAGTGCGTCTTGCTTGCCGCGAATGTCTTGCGTGGCCTCTTCCCACTTGGCGAGCTTCACCTTGTATTCGGCCAGCTCCTTGCCGTTGACCGCGGGCACGTCGTCGCGCCAGCTGGCGTTCACCAGCAGGGCCTGCAACTGGTAGTACTCCTTCTGCGAGATGCGGTCGGTCTTGTGGTCGTGGCATTGTGCGCAGCCGACAGTGGTGCCGAGGAACACCGAGCCCACGGTGTCGGTCAGGTCGTTGGCGACTTCCTGCTTCTTGAGGTTCAGGTCGCGTGCGTTGATCTCGTCGGGGAAGTTGCGCAGGAAGCCCGTGGCGACCCCGGCCTCGATGCTGCCGGGCCACAGCTCGTCACCAGCGATCTGCTCCTTGATGAAGCGGTCGATGGGCTTGTCGGTGTTGAAGGCGTTGATCACGTAGTCGCGATAACGCCAGATGTTAGGCCGCGTGCCATCGGCGTTGTAGCCGTCGCTGTCGGCGTAGCGCGTGAGGTCGAGCCAGCGCCGCGCCTGGCGCTCGCCGTAGCGCGGCGAGGCCAGCAGGTGGTCGACCAGCTTGTCGTAGGCCTTGGGCGACTTGTCGTTGACGAAGGCCTTCACGTCTTCCGGCGAGGGGATCAGGCCCCACGCATCGAGCGTCGCGCGGCGGATGAAGGTGGCGCGGTCGGCCTCGGCCGAGGGCTTGATACCTTTGGCTTCGAGCTTGGCCAGCACAAAAGCATCGAGCGGCGTGCGCACCCATTTCTGTTGCTGCACCGCGGGCACCGCCACCGGCTTGACCGGTGTGTAGGCCCAGGCCCGCGCCGGTGCTGGCTTGGCGGCAGGCGCAGGCTCGTCAGCGGCAAAGGCGGCTGCAACAGAGAAGGCCGCCAGCAAGGCGAGAGAAAGATTCTTGTTCATGCGTTTCACCGTTTTCTCAAAGGCAAGGTGGACGGAGGCTTGAAGGAGAAGCGCAACTTCTGCGCCATGGTTTGAAGGCTGAAATGCGTGTGAATCCAACACATTCGCCGGGGCTGAGTGACGGCCCTGCTGCGTCGTCAGCAGCGGCGCCGTGGCCGCTGACGCGTTCGCAGCAGGGCGGCGTTCACAGCTTCGAGGTGAGCAGAATTCCGAACGAACGTGGGATCGCCGGGGTGTAGCTGTTCCAGGTCTTGGAGCGAGGCGTGTCGTCGTCGAACAGGTTCTTCACCACCAGGCTCACATCGAAGCTCTTGTTGCGGTTGCCCAGGCCGATGGCCCAGTCGACCGACACGTTCTTCGGGATCACCGAGTATGCGGAGAGCGAGTTGTCGGAGTAGTAGCTGCTGGTGGCCGCCACATTGGCGCTGGTGTGGAACTCCTTGTCGCCCCGCACCGGCAGCCGATAGTCGCCACCGATGTTGAAGGTGTACTTCGGCGCGCCGGCCAGCGGCATGCCACTCACGTCGCGGTAGGCCGGCGCACCGGCGTAGCCGTTCTCCACCGGTTGGGCGGCGTTGATGAACTCCTTGTAGATGGCGCGGTTGTAGGCGCCCGAAAAACGCAGCGTGAGGTTGCGGATGCCCGCGTACACACCGTCGATCTCCAGGCCCGACACCTTCACCTTGGGCACGTTGCCGGTGGCCGAGGTGTAGTAGAAGCTGCCGTCGTTGTTGAGCAAGGTGGTGTACTCGTCGACGATGCGCACCGACTGCTGGTAGTTCTTGATGTTCATCAGGAACACGTCGGCGTTGAAGACCAGCGTCTTGTCGAACAGCGTCGACTTGAGCCCCAGCTCGAAGGAGTTTGTTTTCTCGGGCTGCACAAGGTAAGACACACCATTCACCAGTTGCGAGATGCCTGCTTTTTCGCCGTGCTGGTAAGAGAAGTAGGTGGTGAGGTCGCTGTTGATCTTGTACGAGGGGCTCAGCACCCAGGCAGGTTGCGTGTCCTTGTACGGCTCGGCCTGGCGCTGATCGAAGAGCACGCCCATCTGGCTCGCGCGGATGGCCTTGGCATCGGCCACCTGCTGGCGCTGCGCGGCAGTGAGGGCGGCATAGTTGGTGGCTCCGAAGTACTTCTGCGCAATCAGGTCGTCGTTGTTCGCGCCAGGGTTCAGCTCGGGCGCACTGCCGTTGCTGGTGATGACCGAGCGGCCCGAGTTCGTGCGGTCTTCGCGCGTGAAGCGCAGGCCGGTGGTCAGCGTGAGCGGCTCTGTCAGGTGCCAGTTCGCCTGCGCGAAAACGGCCGCGCTCTTGTTGCGGATCTCCTGCACGCCGGTGGGCGCGTTGTACGAGAGCTTGAGGTTGGCCAACGAGTTCTGCAGCAGCGTGCGGCCGGCAGCGTCGGCATCGAGCCGGCTGTATTGGGCGTTGCTGGCGAACCAGGCCCCCGCGTCGTTGCCCCACCAGCGGCGGTAGTCGGCTTCGTTCTTCACGTCGATGAGGTAGATGCCGCCCTGGTAGTCGACCAAACCGCCCGCGGCGGAGCTGATGCGCAGCTCCTGGCTGGTCTGCTTGTAGTCGTTCCAGAAACCACCGGAGTTGCGGTTGATGTCGAAGGGCGTGCCCTCGTCGTTGACCGCATCGAAGTGGTAGTCCTTGTAGGCGGTGATGGAGGTGAGCGTGTGGCCTTCGAGCTTCCAGTTGAGCTCGGCGGTGGCGCCGCGGCTGCCGGTGACGAGCGGTCGCGCGCCGTCATTGCTGAGGGAGTTGTAGTAGTCGCTGAGGCTGTAGCCCTCGTTCTGCGTGAACCAGCGGCGCGACAGGCGCGTGGCCGCGTCGGTCGACAAGCTGTTGGTGCTGCCGTTGGCGAAAGTGGTCGGCGTGGGCGTGAACACCGTGCGGCCGTTGGTCGTCTCGCCGGCGCGCGGCTGCAGGTCGGCCGCAAAGCGCGCACTGAAATCGTCGCTCGGCGTGAGCAGAAACTGCACGCGGCCCGAGGCACGGTCGGTGTTGGTGTAGGTGACGTCGCGGTTGTACTGGTTGACCACGTCACCGCGGCCCTTGCTGAACGAGAAGCTGCCGCGCCAGGCCAGCAAGCCGTCGATCACCGGGCCGCCGATGGCCGCCGTGCCGAGCAGCCCATCGCGCTCGCGGAACTCGAGCGTGTAGTCGGCGCTGGGTGTGAACGACGGCCGCCGCGTGGTGATGTTGACCACGCCCAGGCTGGTGTTCTTGCCGAGCAGCGTGCCCTGCGGGCCGCGCGTCACTTCGACGGTGTCGACGTCGACGAAATCGAAGCTGGAGGTGAGCGCGTTGTAGGCGTAGTTCACACCGTCGACGATGGTGCCCACGCTCGGGTCTTGCGCTTCGGTCTGGCCCATCTTGCCCACGCCGCGGATCGACAGGCTGCTGGTGCGCTGGTTGCCCAGGTTCCACGAGACGTTGGCCGCGCGGCGCGTGAGCGCGTCGATGCCGGTGGCGCTCAACCGCTCGAGCTCGGCACCGGTGACGACGGAGATCGACAGCGGCACGTCCTGCAGCTTCTCGATGCGGTTGCGGCTGCGCACGACGACTGAGTCGAGCGCACGCGGCTGCTGGTCATCGGTAGCGTCTTGCGGTGCCGAAGCGGCAGCCGCTGGCGCAGCGACCACCGGCTCGTCGGCAGCGCGGGCCATGCCCGACCCGAACAGCACGCCGGTCGCGATCAGCGCAGCGATGGGAGAGGGTTTGAACGGAACGGTGACTTGTTCTTGTGATGTTGAACGGCGCAATGGCTGGCGCTTCAGAGCTTGCGTGCGACTCACTGAAATCCCTCGTGTTGATATGAAGTACGCAGCTCAGATAGCAGGCGCTGTGCCCAGAAGGAATGCGTCTAAGCTCATGCGCACAGCGAGTGGCGGTCGCATGCTTTCGCGTGCCACTCCTTGCAGGGCCAGGCGGTGCAGATGCACGCAGCGTTGGCTTGCGATGAGTTCACTCCGTGCCATGCTTCGGTTAGAGGTTCGCTGTTGCGCATGCAGCAGCGGGTGTGCAGAAGCCAGCGGCAAGCGGCCCGCGATGTGGTGATTTCTCAAGCGTGATGGCGCATCACCGGCCTGTGCCCACTGGCATGGATGCTGCTGTTTCGAAGCGTCGGCCAACAGGCCTGCCCGCACCCACACCGATCGAAAGCCCCCATGAACATCACCCGCATTCACACGACGCTCGCACTCGCCTTGGCGCTGAGCGCCACGTTCGCATCGGCACAGCAAGCGGCCTCTGCGCCGGCTGCGCAAGCCGCTCAGGTCTGGAAGTACAAGACCAAGCGGCTGGCCGCGTCAGAGGTCGACGCGCTGCTCGCGTCACCCGGCAAGCTGCTTGTGCTCGACCTGCGCCGGCCCGACGAGCTGATCAAGTACGGCAGCTTCCCGGTCTTCCTCAACGTGCAGAACAAGGACCTTGAAAAGTACCTCGCCTATCTGCCGAAGGACCGCACGATCCTCACTGTCTCGAACCACGCGCAACGCGCCGGATCGGCAGGCGACATCCTCACCGCCAAGGGCTATACCGTCGCTGGAGCCACCGGTTCGGAAGACTATGAGCAGGAAGGCGGCAAGGCCGTGGCGCACATCCAGCCGCCACCGCCGCGCGTGGCAGCGGCGGCTTCGGCCACGCAGTGAGCGCAGTCATGGGCAGTCTTAGAGGGCATCGCGCAACATGCCTTCGAAAGCGCTCCAAGACTCAGCGACGACCAACTCCTCATGCGGTGACATGCCAAGGAAAGCAAGGCAGACGACTTTGCCCAAGGGGGATAACGCATACATCTCTCCCCCGCCACTGGTCGCGAAGCCGAAATAGCCTGGCGCGTTGATCGGCACCTCATACTCCGCGTTGTTCTGGATTACCTCAACCTCAGGCCAAAACTCACACAGCCAAGGTTGAACGCCCAACTCACACACGAGTGATTTCCGGCTTTGATAGTAGGCGGCAATGCTTGAAGGAAGGTCAGGCTTCATGTGCCCTCTCTCGATTGAAGCCTAGAGGGCTGCCTCATGAGAGCACTGAAAGCAGCGCGAGCACAATGCTGCTACCCACTGCATCTACTGGGTGGACTTCTTGAATGCTGGTTGCAAAGAGCGGAAACGACGGTGCAGACAAAGGCTTGGCGCCAAGCTCGGACGCGAACGCCTTGACCGATTCCTTTGGCAAGAACAGGCTTCGACACGAACTACATGACTCCACTGCGGCCGCTCGCGCAGTCAAGGAAACAAAGTTGCCTGAAGCGCAGGATGGGCAATGCAGACTTGTGGGTTGGCTCTCTGCCCCCGTGGGCGCCATGTAGCGGGTGAGATTGACTCCGGCCTTTCCCGCAAGGTGCTCAACGCCGGAATAGGGAAGCCAGATACCTTCGCAGTACAGGCAAGACCACAGACCTGCCAGACCAACTTCGACCGAGGACATCTTCTCGCGGCAGTTTGGACACTCGGGCGCGCTCATTGGACCTCTAGACAAGATGCCTTCGAGAACTCGGGCGGCTCGACCTCTGCAACAACGTAGGTTGCACGCCTTGGGCGTGCCGAGCTACACCAATGCACCGGACCGATGGTCGGTCGGGTCGTTGCGAATTTGCAAGGAGTCGAGCCATGGAGAAATCTATCACCTTGCACGTGGGCCTGGGCATGCACACAGAGTCCTCTCAATTAATTGGTTAGCCACCTCTCGACGCGACGCGTGAGACCAACGTGGCCACGATCCGTAGTTGCGAGGCAGGATACGTCACTTCATGGGTGAGGTTCGGTCGAGACACTGCCAAGGCGACAACGGACTGCTCTGAGGTGCCGAGGCATTGGCTGGTCTCCTGGTTGGATGCCAAAACCACCTTGCACATGACTCTGCCCTCGAAATACTCACCCCGTGCTTGCTGTTGCGTCGGCGTGCTTTCTTCTCGTGCCTTGGCTTGCATCGCGCGAAGTTGGAGGACACGTTCGGGCACCGCCTGCGAGAGGATGATTGACACCATGCCGTCAGAGGCGGTGCCGGCAGATCGGAATGGATACTTGCACGCCTGTACCCCGCCTGGCTGAGACTCGCGGGACGGCACAGAATCTTTCGACAGGCCCAGTTCGACCCTCTCCGCGCCTGAGAGAAGCGAGCAAGTATCAATCGCGTCCGCGCCCGCTGCGGTGGTGAACACTGCAGCAAGCGCTGTGATGATGAAGGTGCGACGGGTCATGACGGGCACCCCTTGAGGTGGCTAGACTCGTGCAACAACGTCAGTGACCGGCCGCCGCCTCGAAGCGGGTGCGGAACCACTGCGTCAGCATGCGGCGCTCGTAGCCCAGCGGCTCTTCGGTCATGGGGGTGTAGGAGTTGACCATGTAGGTCATGTCGCTGAGCTTGTCTTGCCCGCGCGCGATCTCGCCGGCCGGTGACGACAACACGTAGCGAATCTCGATGCGCGGCCAGTCGGCACCGCCATTCAGCACGCGCAGCGGTTGGTGCCGGGCCGAAGGGAACACACGGCCGGCCAGGTCGAGATCGACGATTTCGATGCTCAGGTGCTGACCGGGTGCCAGCCATCGCTTGCCCAGGCTCTGCAGGTGGCGTGTGAGCACGTTCACGTTCAGCTCGATCTCGCGGGGCGACTCGCCGGCGTCGAGAAAGTGCGCCGCGTTCGGCGACGAGACCTCGACGGCCGGTTTGTCGACTTCGGCCCGCGCCACGCCGGAACCGAGCAGGACTGAAGCGGCCAAAGCCACAGAGAACAGTGTGGATCGCATGATCAGACCCCTTGAAGCGCCGGACAACCGGCCACCGGAATACTGCGCGCGATCCACCGGCTGTGCCAAGAGGCACCCCCGCCGTGACATCGCCTTTACCTAAATTTACCCTCGATCAGCCACGGTGCCCGAGGATTCGCGCCGGCAGGAAGAGGATGGCCCGCAGCAAGGCGAACAGGGCTTCGAAGCTGATGCCGATAAGCCGGAATGGCAGTGACAGCAGCCACACCAGCGGCCACATCACCAGCACCAGCAAGGCCAGCGGCCAGCACAGGACAAACAAGACGCACCAGCCGACCAGCACGAGCAAGGTTTTCATCGCGGCCCTTTCGAAGATTCGACTGCCGAAGATTCGGTTGCAGAACAGCCGAAGCGTAGCGCTGCTTTCGCGGGGAGTCACGGGCCGCGACGTGGCGCGACCCGGTGACGCCAGCAGGCTACCTCGACGCCGAGCGGCGGGCCTGCTTTTCCAGCAACTCCCTGGCGCCGGCGCGTTTGGCACGCGTGGCATCGCGTTGGTAGGCCTCTTCGGCTTCTTCGCGCAGCTTGATTGCCCGCGCCAGTGCCTCTTTGTAGCGCTTCACGGTGTAGGTGTTCTCGTTGCCGATGTAGATCGTGCTGCGGCGCGGAAGGGAGCCGAAGCGCGGCAGCGACACCGACAGGTTGCATTCACGCACCTTGGCACCCGGTCGCAGGCGCACGATGGGGCCCGAGATGCCGACCGGTAAATCGGTGGTCTTGTTCTCGTTGGGAGTGCGTTGCAGCTTGGAGGGCGCCGGCAGCTTGGCGATGCGCTTGAAGAGCTCTTCGGTGGCCAGCTTCAGCGAAGCGGCTGCGCCGCTGCCGTCTTGCGTGCCGTCCGAATACAGCTTGGTGCCGCCGTAGCGCAGTTGCCAGCCATGGGTAGCGCGGTGGTCAATGCGCTGGATGCCTTGGGGGACCTTGAAGCGCTTGCCACTGAAGATAACAACGTCTCTGGTTTTCATGAGGTTCTCGAATCATGTGAGTGAACCTCCCTTGGAATGTCTTGTTCGAGTTTTTGAGCGATTTGCCATCGTGGGCGAGAGCGAGCGTACCGCGATTGAAAAGGGTTAGATGATGTCGATGTTAAGCCCAGCAACATACGCGCAGGCGCACGTGCGTGCACATCAATCGTTCTGATCGGCACCCGTTCAGGCAACGAGGCAAGCCCAGGGAACGCCCGAACCGACTCAATGTGTTCCCGGGAGGCGCAGGGCCCCCGCGTTCACAAGACCAGCAGTGCGCGAAAGTCGTTGACGTTGGTGAAGGTCGGCCCGGTGATGACCAGGTCGCCGAGGGGCTCGAAGAAGTGCCACGCGTCGTTGGCGTCCAGCCGCTCCTGGGCCTTCACGCCGAGCGCGGCTGCGCGCGCCAGCGTGGTGGGCGTGACGATGGCGCCGGCGTTGGTCTCGACACCGTCGATGCCGTCGGTGTCGCCCGCCAGCGCCCACACGTTCGGCTCGGCCTGCAGCGCGATCGCGCAGCCGAGCAGGAACTCGGTGGCGCGCCCGCCCTGCCCTTTCGGCGCGTTCGGGTCGGCGCTGCGCTTGACGGTGACGGTGGTCTCGCCGCCGCTCAAGATGACGCAGGGCTTGGCGAACGGCTCGCCGCGACGCGCGACCGCGCGCGCCATCGCCGCATGCACCTTGCCGACCTCGCGCGACTCGCCCTCGATCTCGTCGCTGAGGACATGGGCCGGCACACCGGCCGCACGCGCCGCCGCCGCGGCGGCTTCAAGGCTGGCCTGCGGCGTGGCGATCATGTGCAGCGTGTGGCCGGCCAGGCGTGGGTCGCCGGGTTTGGGTGTTTCGAAGGCACCGCTGCGCAGCCCTTGCAAGGCCGCGGCAGGAACGTCGATGCCGTATCGGCCGAGGATGGCCAGTGCATCGGCACAGGTGCTCGCATCGGCCACGGTCGGGCCGCTGGCGATCACGCTCGGGTCGTCGCCGGGCACGTCGGAGATCAGCAGCGTGACCACACGCGCCGGTGCGCACATCGCCGCCAGGCGGCCGCCCTTGATGGCCGACAGGTGCTTGCGCACGCAGTTCATCTCGGTGATGGTGGCGCCGCTGTGCAAGAGCGCGCGGTTGATGCGCTGCTTGTCTTCCAGCGTGAGGCCCTCGGCCGGCATCGAGAGCAGCGCCGAGCCGCCGCCCGAGATCAGGCACAGCACGAGGTCGTCGGCCGTCAGGCCGCGTGTCAGCTCGACCATGCGGTGCGCCGCCTGCGCACCCGCCTCATCCGGCACCGGGTGCGACGCTTCGACGACCTCGATGCGCCCGGGCCGGGCCTTGTACGCTGGTGGCACATGGCCATAGCGCGTGACCACCAGGCCCGACAGCGGCGCGCCCTGCGGCCACAGCGCGTCGACAGCAGCCGCCATCGCGCCACCGGCCTTGCCGGCACCCAGCACGAGCGTGCGGCCTTTGGGCGGCATGGGCAGGTGCGCGGCCATCGTCACCGAGGGCTGGGCCGCGGCAATGGCCGCATCGAACAATGAACGAAGAAAGGTGTGTGGATCGAGGCTCATGCATCCATTGTGGCGGAGCCATGCGATGAACTGGAAGCTCTGAAGCGGCCCGCAAGGACGTGCCTGCGCACGGCCTTGCGGCTACCGAGACCAGCCGCTGGATCAGCTGGCAGCGTCGGGCATCACCGTGTGATGCGCCATCAGCTCGAGCGCCTTGACCAGCGACGAGTGGTCGAGTTGCCCACCGCCGTTGGCGGCGCAGGTCTGCATCAGCTGTGCGGCGCTCGCGGTCTGCGGCAGCGCCACACCCAGCGTGCGTGCGCCTTGCAGCGCGAGGTTCAAGTCCTTCTGGTGCAGGGCAATGCGGAAGCCTGGCGCAAAGGTGCGCTTGATCATGCGTTCGCCGTGCACTTCGAGAATGCGGCTCGCGGCAAACCCGCCCATCAAGGCCTGGCGCACCTTGGCCGGGTCGGCGCCGGCCTTCGATGCGAACAGCAGCGCTTCGCCCACAGCCGCGATGTTCAGCGCCACGATGATCTGGTTGGCCACCTTGCAGGTCTGGCCGTCGCCGTTGCCGCCGACGAGCGTGATGTTCTTGCCCATCTTTTCGAACAGCGGCTTCACACGCTCGAACACCGCCTCGGGCCCGCCGACCATGATGGTGAGGGACGCCGCCTTGGCGCCGACTTCGCCACCCGACACCGGCGCGTCGAGGTAGTCGCTACCCAGGTCGTTGATCTTCTTGGCGAAGGTCTTGGTCTCCATCGGTGAGATGGAGCTCATGTCGACCACCGTCTTGCCTTTGCCCAAACCCTCGGCAACGCCGCCCTTGCCAAACAGCACCGACTCCACGTCGGGCGTGTCGGGCAGCATCAGGAAGACGATCTCGGCGGCCTGCGCCACTGCGGCCGCGCTCGGGCAGGCCGTGGCCTTGGCCGCGATCTCGGCCGGCGCCGGCTTGCGAGTGTGGATGAAGAGTTCATGGCCAGCCGCGATCAGGTGGCCACACATGGGTGTGCCCATGATGCCCAAGCCGATAAATCCGATTTTCATGTTCGTTCCTTGCCTCTGCTGATCAGTAGGAGCCTGAGCTCGACGGCGCCGCCGCCGCCTTGCCCGAGCGCATCTTGCTGACGACCTGCTGCGCGCCCGCGGCCATCAGCCGCGCGTCGGAGCCGACCGTCACGAACTGGAAGCCCTTGGCGATGCGCTTCAGCGCCGACTCGGGCGTGCCGTTGTGGATGCCCGCCACCACGCCGTGCGCCTTGGCGCGTTCGAGGATGTGGTCGATGGCCTCGGCGGCCTTCGGGTCCACGTCATCGAAGGTCGGCGTGCAGCCGAGCGCGAGCGACAGGTCCGACGGGCCGATGTAGATCGCGTCCAGCCCTTCGACGGAGAGGATGTCGTCGAGGTTGTCGAGCGCCTTGGCGGTCTCGATCATCGCGAAGGTGACGATGGTCTCGTTGGCGTGCTTCGGGTAATCGGCGCCGCCGTAGAGCAGCGCGCGCACCGGGCCGAAGCTGCGCGTGCCCATCGGCGCGTAGTGGGTGTACGCCACCAGCTTCTGCGCGTCTTCACGGGTGTTGACCATCGGGCAGATGACACCGTAGGCGCCCGCGTCGAGCGTTTTCATCAGGATGCCCGGCTCGAGCCAGGGCACGCGCACCACCGGCACCGTGGGCGTGGTCGAGATGGCTTGCAGCATCGTAACCATGGCCTGGTAGTCGACCACGCCGTGCTGCAGGTCGATGGTCAGCGTGTCCCAGCCCTGGTGGGCCATGGTCTCGGCCGAAAAGCTGTTGGGGATGGCGAGCCACCCATTGAGGGCGGCCTCGCCGGCCTTCCACATCGTGCGCAAGCGGTTCTCTCTCATGGCAGTGTCCTCGGTCAGATTGGAAAGCTTAGTCGAGCTTGATGTTGCCGTCGGCCACCACTTTGGCCCATTTCGTGCGCTCGCGCTCGAAGAAGGGCCCGAACTCGGCCGGTGTCAGCGTCGACACCTCGGCACCTTGCGCCGACAGGCGCGTGCGCACCTCGGGCGAATGGATGATGCGTGTCAGTTCTTTCGACAGCTTGGCGATCACCGCGGGCGGCGTGGCGGCCGGCACCAGCACGCCCTGCCAGGTGCCCGACTCGAAGCCGGGGATGCCTTGCTCGGCGATGGTCGGCACATCGGGCAGCAGCGGCACGCGGCTGCTCTTGGAGACGCCGAGCACCTTCAGCTTGCCCGACTGCACGAAGGGCAGCGTGGCCAGCATGCCGTTCATCACCACCTGCGTCTGCCCGGCCACGGTGTCGCCCACGGCCAGCGAGCCGCCCTTGTACGGGATGTATTGCCACTTCGCCTTGGTCGCCTTCTCGACCGCCACGCCGGCCAAATGCGGCGCGCTGCCCATCGCGGTGACGGCAAAGTTGATCTCGGTCTTCTGCGACAGCGCGACCAGTTCCTTCAGGTTGTTGGCCGGCACCGAGGGGTGCACCACCAGCAGGTGCGGCGAATAGGCCAGCATGCCCACGCCTTTCAGGTCTTTCGACGGATTGAAGGGCAGCTTGGTGTAGACCGAGGGCGAGATCGCGAGCGCGCCCACATCGCACAGCAGGATGGTCAGGCCGTCGGGCGCGGCCTTGGCCACGTAGTCGGTGCCGGTGTTGCCGTTGGCGCCCGGCTTGTTCTCGACGATGACCGTCTGCTTGAACGCCTCGCCCAGCGGCTGGCTGATCGCGCGGGCAATGATGTCTGACGAGCCGCCCGGCGGGTACGGCACGATCAAGTGGATGGGCTTGTCCGATTGGGCGTGAGCGAGGGACGAGGTGGCAAGCAGCGCGGCGGCTGCCAGGGTATTGAAATTCATCGGGTCTCCTTGGTCGGCCGGTGGTGGCGCGCTTAGTTGTATGTCATCGTACAACCTCGCTTTGCGTGATGCAACCGCAATGACCCGCACAAGGCAAAGGAATGGTTTTCGACCCGTCGGATCAGTTGCCGACTCGCGCGATAGCTCTCAGCGCCGGGCGTTCGCCACCACCGCGGGGCCGTCGAGTGGGAACTGCGTACAACCCATCTGCTTGGAAATGGCGCGACTCGCGTCGACCAACATCCCCACGATCTCGGGCTCGCGCAAGGCCTCGTAGCGGAAGGTCGGGAACGAGATGCTCAGCCCCGCCACCGCCTGGTTGTGGCGGTCGAAGATCGGCATGCCGACGCAGCGGATGTGGTCGTCGAACTCTTCGCGGTCCTGGCCGAAACCCTGGGCCTTGGTGCGCTCCAGCTCGGCAATGAAGTCGGCCTTGTTGGTGATGGTCTTCTCGCGGAATTTCTCGAAGGAGGCACCGGCCAGCACGGAATCGCGGAACTGGTCGCTCTCCCAGGCCAGCAGCACCTTGCCGATGGCGGTGCAGTGGATGGGCGCGCGGCGCCCGACCTTGGAGTACATGCCCAGCACATGGCGCGAATCGACCTTGTGCACGTAGATGATCTCGCTGTCGATCAGCATGCCCAGGTGGATGGTTTCGCCGGTCTTGTCCGACAGCTCCTGCATGTGCGGTTTGGCAAGTTCGATCAGGTCCGGGTACTGCAGCGCCTTGGTGCCGAGCTCGAACACCTTCATCGTCAGCCCGTAGCGTTCGCTGTCGGCCTCCTGGCGCACGTAGCCCAGGCTGCGCATGGTCTGCAGAAAGCGGTAGACCGTCGCCTTGGGCATGGCCAGCCGCATCGACAGCTCGGACACGCCGGTTTCGCTGCGGTCAGCCAGCGACTGCAAGATGGCAAACACCTTCAGGACCGCAGCCACCGATTCTGGCTGCCGGGCATCATTCAGATCATCATCCATGAGACGTTTTGATAAAACCGGTATGGTGTTTCAGTAAGCAATTGTGCACGTTTCTTATCGGCCTACTGGCAGCTTTACTTAGCTCAACAAACTATTTTTAACCCAGCAATCGGTGCCGTGTCCAGGCCAAACCGCGCAGCCGGCGCCGGAACAACCAACCTCGGACCAACCAGTCGCAGAACATGCCCAGCCACACCCCGATGACCCCCAGACCCAGCACGATGCCCAGCAGATAGCCCAGCACCACCCGGCAGCCCCACATCGTGGCGGTGGCCACAGCCAGGGGGTAGCGGGTGTCGCCCGCACCCCGCAGGCCCGCGGGCAACACGAAGGAGCCGCCCCACAGTGGCATGCACAGGCAGTTCAGCGCAATCAGCCAAGCGGCGAGGTTCGTGACGGCCGGGTCGCTGCCATACAGCCCCGCCAGCCACCACGACAGCGGCAGCACCAGCAGGCCCAGCAGCGTGAGTGCCCCACTGGCGCTGCGCACCAGGCGCCGCAGCGTGAGGCGTGCGGCCTGCACATGCCCGGCCCCCAGGCGCATGCCCACCAGCGTAGTGGCGGCCACGCCCAGCGCCGAGCCCGGCACGTTCATCAACGCCCCCACCGAGAAAGCGATGAAGTTGGCCGCCATGGCGGTCGTGCCCAGGCTCACCACCATGGTCTGCGTGATCAGCTTGCCGACGTGAAAGAACGACTGCTCCAGCGCCGTGGGCCAGCCCACCCGCAGCATGGCTTGCATGAACTGCCCCTGCACCAGCGGCCCGCCGGCCGGCCGGTCGCGCAGAACAGACCACAGCCCGAGCAGCGCCAGCCCCGCGCCGGCACCACGCGCACACAACAGGGCCGCGCCGGCACCGCCCACACTGCCCTGCGCACCGCGCATGAACAGGGCCGCCAGCAGCACCTGCAAGAGGTTCATCGCCACCTGCACCCGCATCGCCGCATCGGTGCGGGCCATGCCGCGCAGCACGCCGCAGCCCACCACCACCAGCGCAGTGGGCAGGTCGGCCACGATGAGCCAGCGGAAATACAGGTCGGCCTGGGCCGTGACCTCGGCCGCCGCCCCGGGCAGGAATAGCGCGATCCAGGCCGCGCGGGTCACCCACAGCAGCAGCGCCAGCCCGGCACCGAACGCCGCCGCCAGCAGCAAGGCACTCGCCGCCACCGAGCGCAGATCGCGGACGCGCCCTGCCCCCAGGCAATGCGCCACCGTCACCGTGGCGCCCACCGCCAGGCCGCCGAACAGCGCGTGGAGCAGGTAGCCCAGCGCGTCGATCATCCCGATCGCAGCCACCGAGACCGGCCCCAGGTGCGCGGCCAGCAGCATCACCACCGCGCCGGTCAGCACCAGCGCCAGTTCCTGCACAGCCACCGGGCCGGCCAGGGCCCACACGCCGCGGGGTCGGGCGACATGCTGGCGGCACCACGCGTGCGTCCAGCGAAGTCGAGGCGGCAGTGAGCGGGTATCGATCAGGTGAGGCCCTAGAGACGCCCGGCTCCGGCTGACCGGCGCACGTCGTTCGCCACCTGATCGGCATTGAGCACGGGCCCGTGCAGGGTGGGTGTCCAACCCACATCGGGGCTGAGGGTGGCACTCGGGTTGGCGCCTTTCAAGGCGGCAAACAAATCCACCGGCCGGCCGTTGTGCAGGCTGCCGCGATCGAAGAACGCTGTGCCCTTCCACAACTTGGTGAGCTGCTCGCCGCGAACATCGGACGATGTCTCCCACACGTTCTGCTCGCTGAACACATGCGAGCTGAACCCCACGCCGATCGAGTAGCCGTAGGGGTGCGGCCCGCCGCTGCCGCCTGCGTAGAGGTTGTTGTAGACATGAACCTCGCCATAACGAACCCGCGGCGTGCGCTCCTTGGTGTTCTCCCAGAAGTTGTGGTGGAAGGTGACCTTGAGCTTGCCCTCGTCGAGCTTCTGGCTGTCGCTGGACCCGACCAGGTTGGTCTTGTCGTGGTTCTGGAAATGGTTGTACGACACCGTCACGAAGTTGCTCTGCTGGGTGATGTCCAGAAAGCCATCGTGGTGCTGCATCGGCCGACCCAGCGCAATGCGCGCGGTGTGGTCGGGCCGCTTGCCGTCGGTGAAGCTGCAGTGGTCGACCCACACGTTCGTCGCGCCGCGCAGCGTGATGTTGTCGTACTCCGAATTCCATTCGCCGTTGGCGTTGTCCTTCGGGTCCCAGGCGGGGAAGTAGTCGTAGGCGTCGGCGAAATGGAGGTTGCGGATGATCACGTTGCTCACCTTGTCGAGAAACAGCGAGCCGTTCTCGATGCGGGCATCGGCCCCCAGCCCCACCAGCGTCGTGTTAGACGGCACGCGCAACAGCACCCGCTCGGCCTGCTTCTTCGACGAACGCTGGCGCGCTTCTTCCAGCGGCCCGGTGAGCGGCTTCTTGCCCCAGGTGGCGAGGTCGTAGGTCTTCAGGTAGGCCTCGAAGTCGAAGGCCGGGTCGCGGTAGTCGTTGAAGCCCAAGGGCTTGTTCGCGTCGTCCACGTTCAGGTCGATGCGGCCGCGCACACGCACGATCTTCGGCAGGTCGCCGGCCGCAAAGGCCTTGGCCAGTTCGTTGCGGTCGCGCACCTCGAACACCTGGGCCGGCGCCGCGTCGGCCCCGCCGCGCGTGCCGGGGCCGGCCGCCGCCCAGCCGTCGTTTGCGGCCAGCACCTCGCGGCTGATATCTCTGCCGACCTCGCGGCCGCTCGGCACCGCCGGGGCCGGCGCCCGCGTGGCCGAGCAGGCAGCCAGCAGCAGCGAGACCACCCCCACCCAGAGCTTGCTCATCACAGCTTCCCCACTCCGGCCTGGTTGACGACCTCGGCCTTCACGTTGTCCACCGCCTGCGCCGTGTAGCCGTAGCTGGCCGATGGCACCCAGTAGCTCGCATCCAGCGCCTTCACCGCTACCGTGCTGCTGCTGGCCTTGGCCTGCGCTGCCGTGAGCAGGCTGCCTTCGGGCACCAGCGCGCCGTTGAGCAGCGTGCCACTGACGTAGAAGTAGGTCTCGCAGTCGGCCGCGGCATACGCGGCCCCCGGCGCTACCGCACTGCACTTGTCGCGGTTGGAGGTGCTGGACGACAGGCTGTCGCCAAAGGTCAGCTTGGCCGCGCTGGGCAGGGTGTCGCCCGCCGCGCCTGGTGCCACTTCGAGCACGTTGGCTTCGACGTAGAGTTTGGACGCCGTACCAATCGTCCACGCCACCGCCCACGCATAGTCGGGTGCAGCCAGGCTGGTGTCGGTCGGCTTCAGCTGGCCCTGGTACAGGTTGTTGTAGACGTGGACCTTGCCGAAGCGCACGCGCGGCTGCCGCTGCACGATGTTCTCGAAGCGGTTGTGGTGGAAGGTGACCGCCATCTTGTCGGGCCCTGAGCGGGCCACGACTGCGGTGCCGTCGCTGTAGGCCGCGGCGGTGTCCGTGCCGCCCAGCAGGTTGGTCTTGTCGTGGTTCTTGAAGTGGTTGTACGACAGCGTGACCTGCGTGCCCAGCAGCGTCACGTCGACCGCGCCGTCATGGTGCTGCACCTTCTGCTCGCGCTCGTTGAAGGGCGCGGCCCATTCGGGCACCGGCGGGTCCAGCTTGTCGGGCCGGTCGCCGTCGCTGAAGCTGTTGTGGTCGATCCAGACCTGCGTGGCGTTGAGCACCGAGATCAGGTCGTACTCCGAGTTCCAGCGCCCGCCTTTGCGCGACGGGCACTGGTGCGGGCCGGCGTCGGTGGTGGCGTTGTAGGCCTTGGCACACAGGCCGGTGCCGAACTCGCTGCTGGTGATGCTGAACGAATCCTTCGGGTCCCAAGCGGGGAAGAAGTCGTACGAATCCTCGAACCCGATGTTGCGGATCACCACGTTGCGCGCCGGCATGTTGCGGCTCAGCACCGCGTAGCCGTTGGCGTCTTTCGTGCTGCTGACCGCCATGTCGCCCACGCGCAGGTTACCGCGCACGATCTTCGCGCCGGCACCCAGCCCGAGGATGGAGGTGTTGGAACCCACCCGCAGCACCACGCGCTTGCCCTGTGCCTGCGAGAAGCAGGCGCGCTGGCCTTCGAGCGACAACCCGCCGCCGCTCAAGGTGGTGGGTAGCGCCGGCGGCTTGTTGTCGCTCTCCAGCGATTGCTTCAGCCAGGCTTGCGGTTCGTAGGTGGCCTTGTAGTCGACCCAGAACGCCGCCGCCGTGGTGTACGGCGTGGTGCAGGCTTTCATGTAGTCCTCGGGCGCCATCGCGACATTGGCATCGCTGACGTTCAAGTCCACCGTGCCCTGGATCAGGATGCGCTTCGGCGTGTTGTCGGGCACAGCCGTGCTCGGGTCGGCCGAAGCCGAGCCGTACAGCGCCGCGAGCAGCTGCGCGCGGGTGCTCACGGTGTAGGTGTGCGCCGTGTCGGCGGCGTCGCCCCCGGTCACGACGAAAGCCGTGCCGTCGGGGTTGACCGTGGCCCAGCCGGTGGCCCCCAGCGAGCCGGGCGCCACTGGCGACGGCGCGGGAGCAGGCGGCGAGGGGGCAGCCGGCGTCGGCGCAGGAGCGTCGTCGCCACCGCCGCCGCAGGCGAACAAGGCAACCGAAGCGGCCAGCAGAGCAATGCGGGTGCGGCTCATTGGATTCCCTTCGCGCTGCGCACTTCGGTATTCGCTCTTGAGACGGCTCGGCGAGCTCATGGTGTCACCTCGGTGTTGCGGTGCTCGCTGAAGCGGTTGCCGGTGTCGCTGTAGGCACGGCCCGAGGTCGAGGTTCCCCAGGGGTCGACCTTGCGGATGTGCGCAGAGAGCGTGCTGTTGCGGATCAACGCTTGGCCATTGGGCGAGGTGCCGGCCACGTAGGTGCCGCTGGTGACGCCCTCGTCCCAGGCACGGCCCAGGGAGGTGACGTTGGCGGTGGCGCCGCTGTCGGCGGTGAGTGCGCTGTTGATCACCAGGATGCCGTAGTTGCTGTTGGGCGAGGTGCTGGGCGCCAGCATCGTCGTCGACGCACCCACCGGCAAACGCGTGCTGAGGTACTGGATCGTGCAGGTGTCGAGCACGAGCACGCCGCGGCCGAAGATGAAGTCGGTGTCGCCCTGGATGTGGCTGTTCTTGAAGTAGGCCCGCGACACCGTGCTGGTGTTGGGTGACTTCACGTACAGCGAATCCTGGTTGCCGAGAACGCGCACGTTCTCGAACACCAGCTTGTCACCCTGGGTCATCAGCGCCACGGCCTGCGCTCCGCTGGAGCCGGAGGCGCCCGTCGGGTAGCCGACGGCGTTGACCACGTCCTTCATCGCGTCGTTGGCGAAGCTGATGTTTTTGGCGTGGAAGTTGTCGCTGTAGACCGCCACCGAGGCGCTGCCGCTGGTGCCATAGGTCGCGCTCGACAGGCTGGGGTTGCAGGGGTTGGCCGAGTCGACGTTGGCGGTCTTGGCCTTGCCGTTGTAGTTGCCGTTGACGATGAGCACCTGGCTGGCATCGGCCGCGCTGCTGTACAGCGTGATCGGGGCTTTGTCTTTCGCGCAGACCAGCTCGCGGTAGGTGCCGGGCTTCACGTTGATGTAGACGCGCGTGGCGCTGGCGCTCAGCGCAGGCACCGCATCGATCGCGGCCTGCACGGTGGTGTGGGTGCCGCTGCCATCGGCCGCAACGGTGTAGGTGGCGGTGAAGCTGGCCACGTCGCCGACGGCCGGCGGCGTCCAGTTGTCGGTGGTGAGGCCGGCGCCATTCGCACCGGTCAGCGCGCCGGCCTGGGCCAGGTACTTCGCCACGGTGTAGTCCAGCGCCTGCGTGTCATCGAGCTGCGGGCGGGTCGCGGTGCTGGCGGGTGCGGGTGCGGGTGCGGGTGCGGGTGCGGGTGCGGGTGCCGGAGCTGGAGCTGGAGCTGGAGCTGGAGCTGGAGCTGGAGCTGGAGCTGGAGCAGGAGCAGGTGCAGGTGCAGGCGCAGGCGCTGGTGCTGGGGTGCCACTCACTGGCGGCGGTGCGGGGCTGTCATCACCACCGCCGCCGCAGGCTGTGGTGCTGGCCACGAGGGCCATCAAGAGGGTGATCGTGGTGGTTCGGTTCATGGTTGTCTCCTCATCGGGTGGAGGAGGCGCTCGTGTCACACAGGTGGCACGGCGCCTTGAAAATCCACCGCGAGGCGTCAGGCCGGGCGGTTTGGTCTTTGCGGGGGCCTCGGGGCCCCCTCGGGTCACAACTTGCCGGAGCCGGCCGTGGTCTTGGTCGAGCTGCGCAGGTTGTCGGCTGACTGCAGCGAGTAGCTGTACGGTGGCGTCCACAGCTGCTTGACCGGCATGCTTGCGCAGCCCTGCAGTTCGACGCTGATCACCGCCGCCATCGGCTTGCCGTCGTCGCCCTTGTCGCTGATGAAGCGGTGGCCGGAACTGCGGAAGCTGGTCGCCGTCTTGCCGTCGGCCAACTTGCCGCACACCTCGGCCGGCTTGAGGCCGATGAAGTCGTAGAAGTTGCTCTCCGAGATCACGTCGGCCTGGTAGCGCACATTGAGCGCGGAGCCGAACTTCACGTCCGCGTCGTTGGTCGAGGTGCTGCCGGTGACCAGGTTGTTGTACAGGTGCACTTGCCCGAAGCGCGCCAGCGGCTGGCGCGAGCCGATGCTGTCCCACCAGTTGCCGGTGAAGGTGACATGCAAGCGCCCCGCATCGCTCCATGCGCGGCCCGAGTCGCCGTTGCCCACCAGCGTGAGCTTGTGGTGCTTGGCGAAGCGGCTGTTGGCCACGGTCACGTAGTCGGAGCCGCGCACGATGTCGAGCCCACCGTCATGCCGGGTGTCGCTGGCCAGCGAATCGGGCGTGTCGCCGTCGGTCACGCTCACGTGGTCAATCCACACCTGCTGCGCGCGAGAAATGGTGACGCCGTCCATGTAGGCGTTGCCCGAGTCCTCGGGGTTCACGTCCCAGGGCGTGTCGATCTGCAGGTTGCGGATGATGACGTTGCGCGTCCAGGTCGGGTAGGCCTCGGGGTCCTTGCCCGCCGCCACCCAGGCCTTGAAGTCGGCCTCCGGGTCACCGCCTGCGGCCAACGGCAGCTCGGCGCCGACCAGCACCTGCGTTCCCGTCAGCCGTGCCGGCTGGCCGTTCACGTTGATACCCACCAGCGTGGTGTTCGACGGGATCTGCAGCGAGCCACCCTGCTTCTGGTCGAGGAAGCCGGTGTACTCACGGAAGCTCCCGCTGTCCCAGCGGAAGTCGATGTGGCCGATGATGCGGATGATCTTCGGCTCGTTGAGCGCCGCATTGATCGCGGCCAGCAGCTGCTCCTTGTTGAACACCGTGTAGACGCGGCTCTTCGCCGCGTTCACGCCACCTGTCACCAGCACCGGCTTGTGCGCAGAGCCATTGCGTGCAAAGCCGTGCCAGCCGTTGGCGGGCGCGGTCTGGCACTCGAAGCCCAACGCGCCGCCGGTCGGGTCGCCATTCGCGAACTGCCAGGCGGGCAGCACCGGCGCCGCCCGGTAGTTCGACGGGTCGTGCTTGCCATCAATGGCCACCGCCGCGCTGTAGGTGCGCACACCCGCCAACGCATTGATCTGCGTGCTGGGCAGGCCGGCCGTCAGTGTGGCGGCGTCCACCACGCCGGCGGGCAGGGTCGGCGTGGCGCAGGCCTGGCTTGCCGGGGCAGGCGCAGGGGCTGGAGCCGGCGCGGGAGCAGGGGCCGGGGCTGGCGCTGGCGCTGGCGCTGGCGCTGGCGCTGGCGCTGGCGCTGGCGCTGGCGCTGGCGCTGGCGCTGGCGCTGGCGCTGGCGCGGGTGCAGGCGCCGGGGCTGGAGCCGGCGCAGGTGCCGACACCGTGGGGCCCACGGCGCATTTCTTGGTCTTGCCCGGATACGGGTCGCTGCCGAAGGTGGCGGTCGTGCAGGCGATGTCGCCCGACAGGTCCTTGATCACCCATTGGTTGCTGATGCCGAACGACACCTGCCGCGTGGCCGTACCGGCCTTGCAGGTGCCGCCTTCGTCGGCGCACTTCGAAAAGCCGCTCGGCCAGTCGACTGCGTGGGCCGGCGAGGCCATGCTGCCGAGCACGGCCGCCACGGCACTGGACAGGAGGTGAATGCGTTGGATCGTCTTCATGATGACGGCGCTCCTTCTCAGTTCACCGTCAGCTGGCCAGGGCCGGCTTTCGGCACCACGGCGGCCTTGACCTGCGCAGCCGGGGTCGGGCTGTAGGTGTAGGGCACGGTCCAGGTCGCGGTGGCGAAGCTGCACGAGCTGGCCAGGTTCAGCGCGTTGCCGTTGAGCAGCGAGCCGGTGTCGCGGATCGCGCCGGTCTTGCTCGACGAGCCCGGGTTCTTCACCACGTCGGGGCAGTTGCTGGCGCCGGTGATGTCGAACACGTTCTGCTCCGACACGACCTGCGCCTTGTAGGCCACGCCCAGGCTGTACTGGTGCGGATAGACCGACCGCGACTTGCTGCCTTCGTAGTAGTTGCTGAACACATGCACCCGGCCGAAGCGAACACGCGGGGCGCGCTCGGTCACGTTGGTGAAGTAGTTGTGGTGGAAGGTGACCGTCAGGTGACCGTCGTCGCTGGTCTTGCTGTCTGACGAGCCGATCAGGTTGTTCTTGTCATGCTGGTCGAACACGTTGTAGCTGACGCTCACGTAGTCGGACCCGTTCTTCACGTCGAGCGCGCCGTCATGGCATTGCTTGAGCTTGCCGTTCTCGATGGGCGAGAGGTCGTCGGTCTTCGGGGCATCGGTGAACTTGTTGTGGTCGATCCACACGTTCTTCGAGCTGTCGACGGTGATGCCGTCGTACTCGGAGTTCCAGTTGCCGGAGTCCCCGTCGTTCGGGTCCCAGATCGGGCCCACGTCGCAGGGGTTCACGATCGTGAGGTTGCGCACGATCACGTTGCTCACGCCCTTGATGTTGATCGCGGCGTTCACGAAGGTGGCGCTCGACCCCATGCCGATCAGCGTGGTGTTGCTGGGCAGGTCGATCTTGCCGCGCGAGGCCTGGTCCGAGGTGCTGGTGAAGGCGCCGCCGTTGTCGGCCGAGGCCATGTCCACGGTGCCGTAGACCTTGATGATCTTGGCATTGGTGCCGGCCGCACTGATCGCAGCCTTGAGCTGCGACGGCGAGCTGACCTTGTAGATGTAGGTGGCGCCGGCAGCCGAGCCGCCGCTGGTGCCGCCGTTCTGGCCGGCCCACCCGTTGGCAGGGGCGACTTCGGTGCTGGCGTCAACTGCCGGTGCCGGTGCCGGTGCCGGTGCCGGTGCCGGTGCTGGTGCTGGTGCTGGTGCTGGTGCTGGTGCTGGTGCTGGTGCTGGTGCTGGTGCTGGTGCCGGAGCCGGAGCCGGAGCCGGAGCCGGAGCCGGAGCCGGAGCCGGAGCCGGAGCGGGGGCCGGGGCCGGAGCTGGTGCCGGGCCGATGGCGCACTTCTTCGTCAGACCCGGATTCGGATCAGAGCCGAAGGTCGCGACCGTGCAAGCCACGTTGCCCGACAGATCCTTGATGACCCATTTGTCCTTGATGCCGAACGACACCTGGCGCGTGGTCGTTCCGACCTTGCAGGTTCCGCCTTCGTCGGCGCACTTGGAATAACCGCTCGGCCAGTCAACCGCGAATGCGGGGGCTGCGGCGCCACAAAGCAGGGCCGCGACGGCACTGGCGACCAAGGTTTTTTGATTCGTCTGCATGACTTCTTCCTTCTGATCTTTGAATGGGTGTGATCGGCGGGCGGCATCGCGTGCCACCCGCGCTCAGAGGAGCCCTGATGCGGGCACCCTCACTCAATGAAGCAACTGGGGCCCCTGGCCGTCAGTTGCAGCTCAGCTTCGCCAAGCCCTTGCCTGCACCCGCCACGGCCGCCAGGCCCTGCTTCACGCAGGCCGGGGTGTGCGGTGTGTAGGTGTAGGGGATGCCGACCGGGAAGGTGCTGGTGCTGACCCAGTCGGTGGCATCGCGCGTTGGCGAGGAATCGCTGGCCACCCAGGTGATGCCGAAGGTGCTGAAGTCGGACGGGGTCTTGATGTTGTTGTTACGCAGTTCCCAGTAGCCAATGGCGGAGCTGTCGCGCGAGGTCACGGGGTTCTGCGAGTTCTCGAAGTAGTTGGCTTCAATCAGCGAGTAGCCGCCCATGCGGATGTTGGCGCCCGAGGTGAGCACGCCGCTGTACAGGTTGTTGTAGAGGTGGGTGTAGCCACCTCGCTGCAGCGGCAGGCGCGAGCCGACGTTCTGGTAGACGTTGTGGTGGAAGGTGATGTAGCGGTCGCTGGCGTCGCTGTCGCTGGAGCCGATCAACCCGACCTTGTGGTGGTCGTGGATGTAGTTGTACGAGTAGGTCAGGTGGTGGGCACCGGCCTTGTTGTCCACCAGGCCATCGAACTCCAGGTCGCCGGCACCGGAGCACTCCTTCAAGCTGCTGAACAGCGTGTTGTGGTCGACCCAGATGTAGCCGGGGAACTTGCCGCCCTGGCCTTCGATGCCGATGGCGTCGATCGAACCCGGCAGCAGGCCGATCGTCATGTTGCGGATGATGACGTTCGTGGCGCCACCCTTGACCGCCAACCCGAAGTTGGCCGCCGAGCCGTCGACGCCCTCGATGGTGACGTTGCTCTTGTTCTTGATCTCCACGATGGCGCCGTCGGGCAGCTTCCACTGGGTGCAGGCATCGGTGATGGCGGCAAAGTTGAAGCTGCCGTTGTAGCGAATGACCAGCCCGCCGGTGCCGGTGTAAGCATCGATGGCAGCCTGCATCTGTGCAGCCGTGCTGACCGTCACGGCTGCGACGCTGCCGCCACCCGTGACCGAACCAGCGAAGCCGGCGCTCTGGCTGCTCGGAGCTGGTGCTGGTGCTGGTGCGGGAGCTGGGGCCGGTGCTGGCGCAGGCGCAGGCGCAGGTGCTGGTGCAGGCGCGGGAGCCGGAGCTGGTGCCGGAGCAGATGTCGGGCCCACAGCGCACTTCTTGGTCACACCCGGGTTCGGGTCAGATCCGAAGGTCGCGACCGTGCAGGCCAGGTTGCCCGACAAATTCTTGATGACCCATTTGTCCTTGATGCCGAACGACACCTGGCGCGTGGTCGCTCCCGCCTTGCAGGTCTCGCCTTCGTCGGCGCACTTGGAAAAGCCACTCGGCCAGTCGACCGCGAAAGCCGGTGACACGGCGCCGCCGAGCATGGCGACGGCCGCGAACATGGAATGCAGGCGGACGCCCGCCTTGGTCTTGGTTGTCATGTTGTCTCCTCGTGAGGTGGATAAAGTCGGTGACGGCGAAGGGCCGCTGCGTTTTCCCCACCGCGAGGCGTCAGGCCTGCGGCTGTCCGGCAGTGCGGCGTTTATGGCGCCGCACTGCCGGATGAATCTCAAAGATCAGCCAAATACATCGCGGGCTCGCCTTCGTGGTCCGAGGTGTAGAGCACCTGCTTCTGGTCGGGCGTGAACGACGGGTGCGGGTGCGTGACCTGCCGGTTGCCCTTGTAGACCCGCCATGAGCTGTCGTGCCTGGCGATGCTGCGTTCAGTTCCCGCCTTCAAATCGAACAGGTGCAGGTACGGGTCGTTCTTGACCTGGTAGCCGCCGGTGTCGTCCACATCGGCGGGCGTCTCGCAGCCGTCACCCACGAGCAACGTGCCGTCGTGGTTGCTCATCAGGTGCGAGCACGGCGGCATGGCCGTGAGCTGCGTGGTCTTCAGGTTCACCGGGTCGAGCGACCAGATGTAGCGCTCCTTGTGGCCCTTCAGGTACGACACGTAGATCATGGCCGAGCCATCGGGCACCCAGAACTCGTGCGTGCAGCTCTCGCCCTCGGCGTGCTCCTTGCCGCAGCGAACGTTGGTTCCGTCTTCGTTGCAGAACCACATGCGCGCATCGATGAGGTCGTGCGGGCCTTCGTGGCAGAAGGCCACGGTGTTGTCGTCGAAGGGGCGGTACTGCGGGTGGCCCAGCCAGCCGTCGATCTCGTGGATGACCTCGCGCGCGCCGGTGGCGAGGTCGATGCGGATCATGCGGCAGCGCGGTTTGGCGAAGAACATCTCGCGGAACTTCTGCCAATCGGACAGCGGGAACCAGTCGGTCTTGCGGACCTCGATGCCCACCATCTTCGTACAAGCCGAGTTGGCCACCCAGGTGCCGTAGCCCACCCAGTCGTCGGGCACGACATAGACCACCTCTTCGGCCAGCGTGTTCACGTTCAGGCGTATCAACTTGCGCTCGGCACGCACGAAGTAGAGGTGCTTGTCATCGGGGCTGAGAAAGCCACCGAAGGTGTTCTCGCCGGCCTGGTCGGTCAGCTGCGTGGCGGTCTGGGTGTCCAGGTCCAGCAGGTGGTAGTTCCAGCTCGTGCCGGGGCCGAACTCGGCACCGAACACCAGCTTGCGACCGTCGTTGGTGAAGCACTTCTGATAGAAGTAGTTGCGGTGGCAGGTCACGTCAGTGGGCGTGAGCCGGGTCACGCGCGCACCGGTGTCGATGTCTGCAGTGGTGTGGAAGGCAAGCTGGCGAACAGTGGACTTCATGGCAGTGCGGTGGTGAGGGCGTGGAATAAAAATGCCGGCTCGGCTGCCCGAGCCGGCGAATAGGTCTGCGTCGCAATGAACCTGTCTTGCAGCCCTAGGAAATCATGTGCATCACTTGATGCGCTGGAGCAAGGTGTTGCCTTCGCTGAACAGGCGCTTGGCGGCCTCTTGCTCGCTGGCCTTGCTGTAGGCCACCGTCTCGAAGACTTCGCGCATGAACTTCTGGAAACGGGCGTTCTCGAACAGCGGCGACGGCAGGTCGATCTGGCCGGCGTCCTTCAGCTTCTTGATCTGCAGGTAGGCCTTCAGGTCGTTGCCCTTGAGCGTGTCGCTGCGGATCAGTGCGCGGAACTGCGCATCGGCCGACGGCACACCACGCGTGAGGCCCAGAATCGCGCCCGCATCCACATCGGTCAGGATGTAGTTGAGGAACTTGGCCGCGGCCTCGGGGTACTTGGTCTTCTTGCTGACCGCAAACATCAGCGTCGGGCGGCCGAACATGCCGGAGTTCTTGGCGTTGGGCAGCATCAGGAACTCGCCCACGTCCAGCTTCTGGTCCTTGTTGAGCGTGCTGTTGCGCACGCCGATGGTCGAGTCCCAGGTGTAGTTGCCGGCCCAGTTGCCGACCACCCAGTCTTGCTGTTGTTCGGTGGGCTTCTCGGCACCACCCAGCGCGGCGCGCAGCGGCAGCGGCACGGCGGTGTGGTTGGTGGCCAGCTTCTTGTACAGCTGCACCCATTCCAGCACTGCGGCCTCGCTCATCGCCACCTTGGGTGCGGTCGGGCTCACATAGGGCGTTCCGTATTTCTGCTGGATGTAGGCCTGCGTCAGCAGCAGCATGTCGTACAGCTCGCCGTCGATCGCGTAGGCCTTGTCGCCCGCCTTCTGCTGGAACACCGGGCCCGAGGCCAGCAACTGCTCCCAGGTGGTCGGCATGGGCAGGGCCACGCGGTCCCAGGCCGCCTTGTTCCAGAGCATCACCCGCGCGGTGAACGACGAGGGCAGCGCGTTGAGCTTGCCGTTCGTCAGGCCGGTCTTGATGTCGGCATCACTGAACTGGTTCAGCGCGAGCAGGTTCTTCTGCTTGTTGAGGTCGTAGAAGCCCTCGCCTGACTTGGAGAACTGGGTGATCCAGGCCCAGTTGATCTGCATGAGGTCGGGCTCGGAGCCGCCGGCGATCTGCGTCGACAGGCGCTCCAGGTAGCCCTGGAAGCCCATGTACTCGGCCTTGATCTTGATACCGGGGTTCTTGGCCTCGAAAGCAGCGATGGCCTTCAGCGTGGCCTCGTGGCGGGCGCCAGCGCCCCACCACGAAAAGCGCAGCGTGGCGTCTTCTGCATGGGCCAGCGGTGCGGCCAGCAGCGAGGCGGCCAGTGCGGCGCCTGCGAGCAGGCTGGTACGTCGGTTCATCTTTGTCGTCTCCGAAATCGGTATGTTGGTTTTGAGGTCGAGCCGCGCGTCACAACAGCAGGTTGGCGCCGGTCTCGGAATCGAAGGCGTGGCACAGGCCCATCTGGAATCCGAAGGTGTGGCGTTCGCCGCGCCCTTTGCGCTCGATGCCGCAGAGTTGGTCGGCCGGAACCCGGTTCGTGAACGGCACGCCGCCCAGGTCGAAGTGCACGAACACCTCGCTGCCCATGTGCTCGACGAAGCGCACCGTGCCTTCGGCCAGCGTGACCTGCACATCCTTGGCCTGGCCGGCGGTGATCTGTTCGGGGCGGATGCCCAGCTTCACCGGCTTGCCCATCATGTGGCGCAGGCGCGCGCCCTTGGCCTCGGGCAGCGGCAACAGCGTGCCGCCGATGAGCAGGGCGACGCCCGCGCCCATCTCGGTGACGATGCCGTCGCGCAGGTTCATCTCGGGCGAGCCGATGAAACCGGCCACGAACGAGTTGGCCGGCCGGTCGTAAAGCGCGGTGGGCGTGTCGACCTGCTGGATGGTGCCGTCTTTCAGCACGCAGATGCGCTCACCCATGGTCATGGCCTCGACCTGGTCGTGCGTCACGTAGACCACGGTGGAGGGCTTGCCCTGCTCGCGCAGCGTGCGGTGCAATTCGGTGAGGCGCACGCGCATCGAGGCGCGCAGCTTGGCGTCCAGGTTGGACAGCGGCTCGTCGAACAAGAACACCTCCGGCCGCTTGACGATCGCGCGGCCCACAGCCACGCGTTGCGCCTGGCCGCCCGACAGTTGCTTCGGGTAGCGCTCGAGCAGGTGGTCCATCTCGAGCAGCTTGGCGGCTTCGCGCACGCGGCTGTCGATCTCGGCCTTCTTGGTGCCGGCCAGCTTCAAGCCGAAGGCCAGGTTGTCGTAGACCTTCATGTGCGGGTAGAGCGCGTAGTTCTGGAACACCATCGCGATGCCGCGCTGCTTGGGCGCGAGGTTGTTGACCACCGTGCCGCCGATCTGCAGCTCACCGCCGCTGATGCCTTCGAGGCCCGCGATCATGCGCAGCACCGTGCTCTTGGCGCAGCCCGAGGGGCCGACGAAGACCATGAACTCGCCGTCGCGCACATCGAGGTCGATGCCGTGCACCGCCTTGAATCCGTTGGGGTAGACCTTTTCGATCTTCTTGAGGCTCAGTTGTGCCATGGCGATTCAACCTTTGATGCCGCTGGACGCGGCACCTTCAATGAAGTGACGTTGGGCCGCGAAGAACACGGCAATGGAGGGCACGAGCGCGACCACCGAGATCGCAATCACGCTGGCCCACTCGACCTCTTCGGTGGCGCCGATGCTCATCTTCAGAGCTAGCGACACCGGGTATTTCTCGACGGTGGAGAGGTAGATCAGCGGACCCATGAAGTCGTTCATGGTCCAGATGAACTGGAAGACGACGACCGAGATGATGGCCGGCTTGAGCAGCGGCACGATGATGTGCCACAGCAGCTGCAGCGCATTGCAGCCGTCGATCTGCGCGGCCTCTTCCATGTCGCGCGGGATGCCGCGCAGGAACTGCACCAGCATGAACACGAAGAAGGTGTCGGTGGCGAAAGCCGAGGGCACGATCAGCGGCGCGTAGGTGTCGAGCCAGCCGAACTCCTTGAACATCAGGTACTGCGGAATGCGCAGGATGATGTGCGGCAGCATCATCGTGCCCACCATGATGGAGAACAGCAGCTTCTTGCCGGTGAACTCGAAACGCGCGAAGGCATAGGCCACCAGCACGCACGAGATCACCGTCACGATGATGCGCGGGATGATGATCAGGAACGAGTTCAGGAAGTAGGTCGCGAAGGTGTATTCGGTGCTGGTCTTCCAGCCCTTCGTGTAGGCCGTCAGGTCGAAGTGCGAAGGCCAGAAACCCACCTCGCTGAAGATCTCGGAGTTGCTCTTGAACGAGGCCCCGACCAGCCAGATCAACGGGTAGAGCATGGTGATGCCTACCGCGATCAGGATGGCGTAGCGCATGCCGGCGCTGGCGCGCTCGCGGCGCAGGGTGCGCGCCGCTTCTTCGTTGTTCGCCACCATCTCGTGTCTCATCACGGCGCTCATGTCAGCCCCCGGTTCGACGAGTACATCGAACCGCCCCCCAAGGGGGCACCGGCCGGCTTGGGAGCGGCCCGGCGCTCGGCCGGCTGGAAGTAGTGATGGGTCGATTTCATCGCTTCTGCTCCTTCTCACCCGAGTAGAAGACCCAGTACTTGGAGCTCCAGAAAGAGATCGCCGAGAGCGACACCACCAGGGCGAACATCACCCATGACAGCGCGCTGCCGTAGCCGAGGTTGAAGTACTTGAAGCTCTGGTCGTAGATGTAGAGCGACAGCAGGTAGGTGGCGTGCAGCGGGCCGCCCTCGGTCACCATGTAGGGGCCGTTGAATTCCTGGAAGGCATGCACCGTCTGCATGATCAGGTTGAAGAAGATCACCGGCGTGATCAGCGGCACCGTGATGCGGAAGAACTGCTGCATCTTCGACGCACCATCGATCTCGGCCGCTTCGTAGAGCGACACCGGCACGTTCTGCAGCGCGGCGAGAAAGATCACCATCGCCGAGCCGAACTGCCAGGTGTTGAGCAGCACGATGGTCCACATCGACCAGTGCTCATCGGCCAGCCACAGCACCGGGTCGATGCCGAACTTGCCGAGCACGATGTTGACCAGCCCGTGCTGCGAGAAGATGAAGCGCCACAGCACGCTGACCGCGATCGAGCCGCCCAGGATCGACGGCAGGTAGAAGGCCGAGCGGAAGAAGTTGATGCCGCGCAGCTTGAAGTTCAGCACGTGCGCAATGAACAGCGCGAAGGCCAGGCGCATCGGCACGGTGAGCGCCACGAAGGCCAGGGTCACGCCCAGGGACTTGTGGAACAGCGGGTCGTGGACGAGCTCCTGGTAGTTTTCCATCCCCACGAACTGGGGCGGGTTGATGATGTCGTATTGGGAAAAGCTGAGCGCGAAGCTCATCACGAACGGAAACAGCTTGAAGCCGAGCACACCCAGGACGAAGGGCAGCACGAACAAAAAGCCGATTCGCTTGTTCTCGTACATAGAAAGTCTCCTGCGGCCACAGGCTCAGGCCCGTGTGCCTTGTGAACTGGCAGGCGCTGTAGTGCGCGGCCAGCTTGTCTCCAGGCACGTGGTTGCCGCGCCCGCCTTGACGCCCGTCGAGGGCGTGTCAACCGTGACGGATCAGCTCAACGTGCGAGCCAGCCACCGTCCACCGCCACCGTGTAGCCGTTGACGTAGTCCGACGCCTTCGAAGCCAGGAACACCACCGGCCCGGCCAAGTCCTCTTGCGTGCCCCAGCGGCCCGCCGGGATGCGATCGAGGATGGCCGAGCTGCGCCCTTCGTCGGCACGCAGAGCCGCGGTGTTGTTGGTGGCCATGTAGCCCGGCGCGATCGCATTCACATTGATGCGATGTGTGGCCCATTCGTTGGCCATCAAGCGGGTGATGCCCATCACGCCGCTCTTGGAAGCGGTGTACGACGGCACCCGAACGCCACCCTGGAATGACAGCATCGAGGCCACATTGATGATCTTGCCGCCGTTGCCCTGGGCGATGAACTGGCGCGCCACGGCCTGCGAGAAGAAGAAGACGGTCTTGACGTTGATGTTCATCACGTCGTCCCAGTCGCGCTCGCTGAACTTGAGCGCGTCTTCGCGGCGGATGATGCCGGCGTTGTTGACCAGGATGTCCACGTGCCCGGCCACACCGGTGGCCTGCTTGATCAGGCCGTCGATGCAACCGATCTCGCCGAGGTTGGCCCGCAGGTCGAGGAAGCGGCGGCCCAGGCTTTCGACCTGGGCGATGGTTTCCTTGGGCTCGGTGACGTTGACGCCCACGATGTCGGCACCGGCTTGCGCCAGCGCGCGCGCCATGCCCTGGCCCAGGCCGGTGTCGCATCCGGTGACGATGGCGACCTTGCTCTTGAGGTTGAAGCTGTCGAGGATCATGAATTGAGTCGTAAGAAGTTCGAGGGGTGCATCTGGGATCAGCGCAGGGAGGTCATGGGCACGTGGTCCATGTCCTTGAACACCTGGTTCTCGCCCACCATGCCCCAGATGAAGGTGTAGGCCTGGGTGCCCACGCCGGAGTGGATGGACCAGCTCGGCGAGATCACGGCCTGCTCGTTGCGCACGACGATGTGGCGCGTCTCCTGCGGCTGGCCCATCATGTGGAAGACCACGCCGTTGGAGTCCATGTTGAAGTAGAAGTACACCTCCATGCGCCGGTCGTGCTGGTGGCACGGCATGGTGTTCCACAGGTTGCCTTCTTCGAGCTGCGTCATGCCCATCAGCAGCTGGCAGGTGGGCAGCACGTCGGGCACGATGAACTTGTGGATGGTGCGGCGGTTGCTGTTCTTGGCATCGCCCAGCGTTTCGGGCGAGGCTTCCGACAGGTTGATCTTCTTGTGCGGATACGCGGTGTGGGCCGGCGCGCAATTGAAGTACAGCTTGGCGGGGTTGGCCGAATCGACGCTGCGGAATTCCACCGCCTTGGCACCCTGGCCGATGTAGAGCGCCTCCTTCGGGGCGACCTCGAAGGTCTTGCCATCCACCACCACCAGGGCACCGCCACCGATGTTGATCAGGCCGAGTTCCCGGCGCTGCAGAAAGAAGTCGGTGCCGGTGTGCTTGCCCAGTTCGGGCGAGAAGGTCACGGCCTTCGTGACCGGCTGGATGCCGCCCACGATGATGCGGTCGATCTGGCTGTAAGTCAGGGTGACCTGGTCGGGTTCGAAGATGTTCTCGACCAGGAACTGCTGGCGCAGACCGGTGGTGTCGAGAGTCTTGGCGTGCTCGCTGTGAATGGGCTGGCGAATTTCCATGAGTGGGGCTCCGAGGTCGTCGCGGTGACTTCAGCTGGTGTCAGTTCCCGGTCCGTGGCGTCGATGTAACAGCCTTGTAAGGACTTTCCCGGAATCTGAGTTCTTTCTGAGTGAACCGCTGTTTCAATAATTTATTTCTGACTCTATAGTACACACAAATCGCGGTTTCACAAGATCTTTAGGCCTTCGGGTCATCCCCTACAACACCGCGATGGAGGAGCAGAAATGAGCACGTATTTCGACCCACACGCGACGCCCTGGACGGAGCTCGGCGACGGCATCCGCCGCAAGATCGTGGGCTATACGCCCGAGCTGATGTCCGTCCTGGTTCAGTTCGACAAAGGCGCCATCGGCACACCGCACTCGCACGTCGTGCACGACCAGATCGCCTACGTGATCAGCGGCTCGTTTGAAGCCGAGGTGGATGGCGTGAAGAAGGTGCTTCGCACCGGCGACGCCTTCATCGCGCCCAAGCACCACACGCATGGCGTGGTGGCACTGGAAGCGAACAGCACGCTGCTCGACCAGTTCTCGCCCCACCGCGACGACTACCTCTAGAGATCACTCATGGTCGGTGCGCACCTGCCGAGCGCCCCGTCCCTTTCCCCCGCAGCGCCCTCCGCCGCGCTTCTTGCCAACCCACTGGGTCGGGCGCCTTGCAGCACCAACCCGAAGCGGCCTGCCGCCTGCGCGACAGGCGCGCCGCACACACACAACTTGGAGACTTATATGAAGCATTTGAAATTGGCCCTGGTGCCTGCGGCGCTGGCGGTGCTGTCCACTGCAGCATCGGCACAGATGGTCATCTCGGGCCGGCTGGACATGGGCGTGCTGAACGCCCCCATCGACCTGAGCAAGAACACCGACAAGAACTGGCAAGTCGCAGAGAGCTCGAACGCACGCCTGAACTTCGCAGGCCGTGAAGACCTGGGCGGTGGCCTGAGCGCCTTCTTCATGATCGAGCACCGCTTCAACGCCGACACTGGCGCCATCACCGACACCACGGCGTTCTGGAAAGACAAGTCGTGGGTGGGCCTGGAGAGCAAGACCTTCGGTGAAGTGAAGCTGGGCCGCGTGCACTCGCCGCAATACGGCCTGGGTGTGGCGGGCCGCTACGAAGCCTTCTTCGGTGACAGCTACGCCTCCATGGGCACGCGCGGCGCCCGCTCGGCCAACCAGTGGAACAACTCGGTTTACTACACCTCGCCCTCGTTCGGCGGCGTGAATGCCGGCGTGATCCTGGCAGCCGGTGAAAGCACCCGCACACGCGGTGAAGGCGGCCACCTGATGTACGCCAACGGTCCGCTGTCGATGGCGGTGACGTACCAGAAGGAGCAGGACACGGTGTCCAACGTCGTCGGCGACGCGCTGAAGACCGTCACCTTCGGCGCGTACTACGACTTCGGCGTGGCCCGCGTGATGACGACCTACGCACGTTCGACCGACCTGAACATCGCCAACACCGGCCGCGAAGTGGTCTACACCTTCGGCGCCCGCGTGCCCATCGGTTCGGGTGAGTTCCGCACTTCGTACCGCAAGATCGACGACACCAACCGCACCGCCAAGGGCAATGCCTCCGGCGACCAGGATTCGGATCGCTTCGCGCTGGGCTACGCCTACTTCCTGAGCAAGCGCACGTCGATCAACCTGTCGCTGGTGCGCGAGAAGCAGGAGCGCTTCAACGCCAACGGCTCGACCAAGACCGACTTCTCCGGCACCGGCTGGGAAAGCGCTTTGCGCGTGATGTTCTAGGACCGGCTCGGCACGGCGCTCACCACGGGCGCCGCGCCATCAGCGCGAGGTCACCGCCCAGCGTGGGAACGCTGGGCACACCCGCCAGCCAGGGTGCGATGCGCTCGGGCTGGCGGTCTTGTTTCTGCCACAGCGCCAGCCACGCCAGCGTGCTGGCGCTGGGGGTCTCTTGTGGCTGGGTCGAGAACGCAGCAGGCGCTTGCAATCCCTGCAGGATCGTGTCGACCAAACGTTGCAGCCGCGCGGCCGCATCACCTTGCGCCAACCAGTCGTCGCCCTTGCTTCGCGACAAAGCCGCCATCACGACCAAGGGCCCCGCGGTGAAGGCGTGGTAGTGCAAGGCACGCGAGCCGCGTGCCATCTCCATCTGCAACCGGCCCTGCGCGTCGATCTCGTTCAGCGTGTCGGTGAACACGCGGTGCGCGCGCGACCAGCGCACGCTGTCGCCCTGGGCCAGCGCCGTGGCGGCGAGCGCGAGGCCGGCCCAGGTGTAGTGGTTGTTGCGCTTGTGCCGGCTGGGTTGGCCGGCGGCGTCTTCCCAGAAGACCCACATTGCATCGGCCACATGGCCCAGCCAGGGCTCGATGGCGGCGCGTTGCGCGTCGCTGGCAGCAGGCTTGAGCTTCAGGTACGCGAGCGCCAAGCCAGCCAGGAGCCACTTGCGCTCGTACTCGGCCTGCTGGCCACCCAAGGGCCCGACCATGCGCCCGAGCAGCGCACCGCCATTTGCCCAGGCCGCCAGCCCATCGAGCGCGCACTCGGCTGCCGCGCGCTCGCCTTGCCCCTGCCCTTGCCCATGAAAGCGATCGGCACCGCGCGACACCTCGGCGAGAAAGCGGCGTCCGACCGCCGTGCTCTCGAGGTTCTGCGCCTGCAAGCCGGCCGACACTTCCGAGTGCTTCGCATCGGTGTAGTAGCCGTTCGCCACCACGTCGACCTGCGGTGCGGGCCACGCCGGGCAGGCCGCATGCGCGAGCAACGGCAGGCCGCACGCCGCAAGCACCCAGGGTGCGCGCCTCATGGTCAGCTCAGCCCGTCATCAGTTCAGCCATGGCCTCGCGCGGGATCAGCGCCCCGCGGTGCTGGATCACCCGCGCCGCCAGCCGGTTGCCCAGCGTCGCGGCCTCTTGTGTGCTGCCACCGCTCAGGCGCACCGCCAGGTAGCCGGCCGCGAAGGAGTCGCCGGCGGCGGTGGTGTCGACCACACGCGGCACGGGCTCGGTGGGCACTTCGCGCAGGGGTTCGCCATCACGCCGCACCAGGGTGGGCGAGGCACCGCGCTTCACCACCACCTCGGCGCAAGGCAGCGAGAGGCTGTGCGAGATCGCGGCGTCCAGCGTCGGCAGGCCTTGCACCGCCTGCTCGTCATCGGCCGTGACCAGCGCGATGCTGGCCAAG
>Ga0307515_10003065_pt1 | contig 35390 bp, 26 predicted proteins | sample 17_EM_MG_FD_194513 | JGI IMG/M metagenome (GOLD analysis project Ga0307515, IMG submission 194513) | Populus trichocarpa ectomycorrhiza microbial communities from riparian zone in the Pacific Northwest, United States - 17_EM | ecosystem: Host-associated > Plants > Roots > Unclassified | place... | reverse complement strand
TCTGGAAGCCGGTGGGAAAGGCCACAGGCTGGAAAGCGGGCAGATGCCGACATGTGCAGATTTCTGAGCTGTTTTCCATGGAGAAATGCGACCAAGTGGTGATGGACTTCCTGGCAGCTACTGACGTCGGGAAGTTCCCGCCCAAGCAAACGGAGGAGCGTGGGCAGGAGTAAGGGTGTTCGGCTCGGGGGTGGTCTCTCTTTTCGGTGATCTCTTTTGTTCTTCTTCAATCTTTTGCGCGGACTGGCTTGCTTTCTTTTGTCAAAAGGGGACGATGGGTAGTAGGTGGGAGCTCCGCCATCTAACCGGCTCGCCCGGAGGCGGAGGTGGTGTATCTAGACTCTGTCATACTCTAATTAGAGTGAATACAGTATGAATAAAACAAAACAAACAATCTCTGAGAGGCCAACTCAATGTCGGCGGACTGTTTCTACGAAGCAAGCACCAACGGTTCGTTGTCTTTGGTGACCATATCATAAAGTACATGCAGCTGAGCCAACAGTCACTACTCCTACGCACCATGTGTAGCTTGGTGTTGACTATGCTTAGGATCTCCTTCTAGACTGATATTAGACGCACTGGCTTCTAATAACAAAGGTAGTATTCGGCTCCTCCTTTCCATTGCTCGATTGTGTCGACTCAGCGCTCCGGTGACATCTGCGCCGTACTGCAACAGCAAATGTACAATTTCTTCTCCAGCAGATTCAGCCGCGGCTTGTAGCGTAGACACTTCGTATATATCAAGCACGTTTACGTCGGCACCTCATTCGAGCAACCACCGAGTAATGTTTACATTATTGTTTCTTCAGGCTTCCATGAGCGGTGGCAAGCACCACGGATCATATACAGTGTTGACATCTGCCCCTCTCTCAATGAGGAATTTGACCATATCCTCGTTCCCGATTTTACATGCCATTTGTAGCGACGTTCGTTTGGCGTGGACCTCATAGATATTCGCTCCATGGGCGAGGAGCAGGTCGACAAGACTTTGGTTCGATATTTTGCAAGCCTCCTAAAGCGCAATCTCGTATTACAGCGATACAACATTAGTCCTCATATCAGACTCAAGAAGTAACTTCACAATTCGTTCGTTACTAGTTGCACAAGCGTCGGAAAGTACGCGCCAATTCTGTGGGGTCCCAAGGTCCACCCCACTCTCGAGAAGCAGTTCCACAAGGCTCTCATTTTGCCTTTTGCATGCAATCTGGAGTGGCGTTGGTTTAGAAAGAAACAACTTCACAATTACTTCATTTTCTCCCCTTTCTCCCCTACCGTTCATCAGGTCTAGTGGCAGTTGCAGTGGTAGGTGTAGTGCCATAATCCTTCGAGGGATTTAATGAGCAATGACACCCAATGTAATTGGCCAATTGGTGGAATCATCCAATTCACACAATAAAATTGCGTCAATCACGAAATTTATGTGATTCACACGATATGTTGTTTAAATCCCACCACTTCTGCCACTCCTACTGGTTGGGAAGGGCAGCTCAGCATGGATGGCTGTGCAATGCAGTCACCGTGAATGGCACGCGTATCACCATTACAACCATCACCATCACCATCGCATCACCATGTCACCATCACCATCACCAACATCATCACCATTACCATCATCAATACCATCACCACCATCATTGTTAGTACCACCCCTTACATGTACACATTGCACATACACACAATTTTATAGGAAAAACTACCAAATCATTTTCCTCAAAATTGAAAGGGGAAAATGTGAATGACCCGAGACTGTATCTCTTGAGACTAAGCCATCCCGCTGCTTTGGAAATCTCAACACCAAAATTCAATTTTATGACAGTTGCACAGACCTCTGCATGCAATATCACCCGATTGTGGTGTAATTTACACTGTTGAAATACTGATTGCTAGAGAAGCTTGTGTTCTAAACTACAGGAGTTCATGTGATCTTATGTACGGCATTCTGAGTATGGCTTGTATGCATGCATACACACTCAGTCCATATCTCCAGCTGAGTCTGGAATGACCATTATCAACATGAGATCATGATCCCCATCAGCCAACCTGAAGCCCATTTGCCATATATATGGGAAGCAATTTATATATGCAATACTCCCCCCTCTTGGTATACTCTGTGGAGCAAGAAACAAACAAACAAAGATGATCTGCAGCTTCTAATTTTCATAGTAGCCTTATTAAAAGCATGCATGAGAAGTGAACCGGAAATGAGAACTACTGTAGCCTGAGGGTGGCTATTTATAAAACTAAGAAATTCATATTCCCAAAAGAAAAGTGAAAAAACCTTCAATTAAACTTTAAATTGAACAATAAATTGACATCCAATTCACCTCCAACTACCATAAACCCATTGCTTTTATAAACTTTGTATGCTTATCTTTAGTAAGTGCTTTTGCCTATATATTTGCTATATTTTCATCTGTGTGTATAAAGAAGTAGGAGACTATTTGGTATTGGTCCAGATATTGACAATAGAAACAATGAATATGAATGTATTATTCATATAAGCTTATGGAATGTGTCTTTTTCGATTCTTATTGGTCAGAATTCTGTGGCTGAGTGGCTGAGTGGCTGATAGTGGCAAGTATAAACCACAAGAACTCAAATTAAAAACAACCCACCAATTTAAGTCTGTGAGTTGCACTCTGACAACAAAGTGTAATATATATAAAATGTATATAACTCTACCTGCTTTCACATCCCAGGTTGACATTCATGATATTTGTAATATTGGGTGAGTAACTAGTTGTGGATTAATACCTTTATTGTGATGTTTTTTGACAGTAGTATGCGGAGAATTTGCAATGGAGCAAATTGACAACTGCAAAGTGAAGAATGACCAATTTATGGATGTTTCATCCCTAGAACATGTTGTGATCAGAGCAAAACTTGGTGACATCATTGGATTTCAAATAATTCAAATCGCTGTACAGAAAGCTTTTTTTCAACTGACAATAATTGCTCTGGCCATAGAAATAGTACCAACTTACAGAGACTTGGAGAGATATACTAGTGGGCTTGGAACCTGTACAGTGGGTACACTATAGCAGATGGAGTTGAGTTTAAACAGGGTGGTGGAAACATCCATATCTTATCTCGACTGCTTATATCGGTATGGAAAGCCAGTAGCGGGATGGTGGTGCACCGGGATAATAGAGGTGGACTGGGTATTTGCAAGTGAATATAGTTAGAAGACTCAGAAGTAGATAGGTACACCAAAAAAAAATGACATTATATAATGTATAACCCATAGAAAAGTGGTTTCTGGGATCCGAATCCATAGTATATTTGACAAATGGTAGTAAGAGCTCCTATTAACCTCCATGTTGACATTATTAATATGATATGCATACAATTTTGTTCGCTAAATACTATACATTATGCTGCATTCAACGATACAGCTGAATACACTTTATTGCATGCTCCCAAGTAGGCTCTCAAGATGTTCTTAAGTACACACGGTACACCTGAGTATGATCTCAAGTGTGTTTCCAATTCCACTCAATCACACATTCTGACCCTGCTTGACTCGATGCTCCCAGGTAAGCTCTCCAAAAGCGTTCAAGTACACTCCAAGTATGCTCCCAGATATACCTCCAAGGACATTCTCAAGTACACTGTTGAGCATGTTCTCAACAATGCTCCTAATTGTACAAGATGGTATATTCGCAGCCATATATGCTCTTACGTAGGCTGTCAGGATGCTTTCAAGCATACTTCCAAGCATGCTCTCAAGTATGTTCCCAATTGCATGACATGATGCACTCCCAACCTACTTGGCTCTATGCTTCCAAGTTTACTCTCAAGAGGCAAGACACTTCCATTTTCACCTGACTATATGCTCCCATATATGCTACTTGGTACTATGTAATTGAGAGACTGGAAGAGTTGTAGCCACCAAGCAGCAGGAGGCAGGTCATGAGTACTGAGTAGTGGGGGGCATATCGTGGCAGAAATCATGATGTCAATCAATATTCAAGTGTGAACTATATCTTTATTGTGCCCACCACAATGAGATCTTGCAATGCCTCATAGTTATGGTATTGACGATCACAATTTTACATTCAGCAGAAAAAGTACACAATTGGATCTTATAACTCAGATGTTCTAGCAAAATCTGCTGCCTGCAGCCTACAGAATGTAGGTATATGTGTGTACATTCAGTCCAGAGCTGATAGTGATAATGTCAATGGTATGATGGCCATGGTGATGATAGTGATGATGATAGTATTGGTGATGGTGAATATAGTACCAGAAGCATTCGATCAAGTAGTATCAGTTCGTCAACATTCATGTAAAACCTTTCAACAACTCATAGATTTTCATCGGCCAAATGCATCGCGAGGAAAACTGAACTTCTCACAATGTTTGCATCTCTCAGCTGCAGCTCTCAAGCATTGTGCTGTTATACAGTTATCAAGCATGCTCTGAAGGAGGCTATAAAACAGACTTACATGCAGAATATCAAGCAGGCTTCAGACTAGGCTCTAATAAGGTGTTCAAATGCCAGCAGGCTTTGCAGTGGACTCCATACTGCTACAACAGCCATGTAGTTAACACAGATATACCTCCATCTCTGGCCACCAAGTCTTAGATAGTTTCACTGAATGGACTGTACATGACAATAGACTGCACATTGTGCAGAGGTCCACGGGAAGCTTGCTGTGATTTGTACATGTATACAGGTAGACAAAGTGCAGGCTATGGTCAATTTGTACTTTTGCTGATGTATCATTTTACCACACAACAAAAGACGCACTTTATTCGTTCCAGCTCTTCGTTACATGCACTCATGTTGAGCTTTGTTGATCCATGCATTATGTGTGGTTCCTCAAGGCTGCGTATTCTGTCAAATCCTGTCACCATATTCTCATGCTTCTTGAGCTAGAGCTGCTCCCTGCAGAATTCCCTTTCAACGCTGTAAGATGTATGGTGAAATGTTGAAGATAGGCCTTCAACCTTCTAGATCCACTGAGTCACAACTAAAACTCCTAGGGTTTATCACTGGCAGTCGAGTAAGTCATAGAGCCTCACTCCTTTTGCTCCTGAGGTCGTGATTCCTTTCTCCATTCCTCTTCTGCACCATAATGTCCCTCAACAGAAACAACCAACAGAGTGGCTGGGTAGTCTATTTAGTAGACTATTCACCTGGATATAGACAGTCATTGATGTGGAGGGTGGCATGGCACCATATATGTGGTATTTGGTAGAGAGACCAGGTGGTGTATTCAACTTTTTTCCTTCACACAAATCAAGTCATAGATGTCACTAGATCATCTTTACATGATCTAGCACAGCAAAATGGCTGCCAGGACTTGATATCATATCTGCAAGTGTGCCCAACTTTTCATACCCTCCAAGCACTTGACAGCCAGGGGTGACGTATTCCAGGGATGATCTATCTCGGTACCTCCAAAGGGCGGCGAAGCTGCCACTGTAACTTGTATAGTGTAAGCCTCTATCATGAGGAGAGTGAGAGTTCCCCAATAGTCAAAGTTGAATGGTAGTGGTAACAAGTCTTTATTTTGAATATCTTTTTGCAATGAAACTAATTATTTTGTTTCTCTAAAGACTTTCAAATAGGCATTAAATTTGGTTTTGAGAGTTAATAGTATGGGAATAATATTCAGATTTTGAAATGCTCCAAAAGGCAGTGTTAATCGGTGGTGGATAAGAGATTGTTTTACTGTAAAAGGCTGTTGGTACTGCTAGTGGTTTAATTCCATTTTCAGGCTTCTACAGGAGTATGGCAATTAGTATTGACAATGTCTTTGCAATTAGAATGCAGTAAAAATCCAATATAGATGTAAAGGGAGGTAGTTAGAGATTCAACAACTGGTATATTCCATGCCCGGGCTGATGTGGTCAAATACCAGATCTAGAAGGCAGAGAGCCCATCATCATCACCCTGCAGCACCTAATGTGGTATGCAAATGGAACTTGTAAGAAAGTGTATGTATGGCATGAGTATTAGCAAGATGTATTTTTCTGTCTTGGAGCCTCTGGAAGCCTCTGGAAGTTAATGAACTGGAATCCCAGGGTTGTCAAATCCCAGAGAGTACTGGTCTGAAGTAGTCACAGTGAGGTGCATCAGGAAGCAGGGGCGAATGATCTAGGTGAATAAAAGCGGTCTGGTGACCTTGGAGTGCCAACAACAAGCCTGGGAGCACCAGGAAGTGCTGGGCACAAGCCTGGGAGTGCCGACAACAAGTCTGGGAGTACGTTTGACTACACTGGGAGTGCTGATGAGAAGCCTGGTAGTATCTGGGAGCACCAGCAACAAGCCTGAAAGCACCTTGAATCACTGTTGAGCAGTCTGGGCGAAACAACATCTTCTTTGGAAATACTGCTTGGGCACCTTGAAATCATAGCTGCTGTACCACTGGGAGATCCACCCTAAGTCCTCACCAATAGAAGCCTCTAATACATTCTGGACTGATAAAGAGAACAATGATAATTGTTCCCTTAGGATGTGTATAAGGATTTCCACCCAGGCAGACACATGGTAACTGTTCTGTTTTCTGCTTCCGATAGATAGTATCGACTAAAGAGTATTATCTTACACTATCAGTATACTGATGTACACAACTCAACAGTATCCAACTCAGAAAGTTCCTCTAAACTAACACACTATCGTGCTAGTCCTCAGACTCCCTTTGGACTCCAGAGTATTGTCCCAGCACCCAGCACATATACCCCAGAACTGCCTGCCCTAGAGTGCAAGGACTCCAAGTATTGACTTGTCTTATATGAAACAGCAAGGTAGTTTCAGCTCAGCAGAAGAAGTAGTGTGGACTCATGAGTATCCAAACAGAAGTATTCTCTGGACTACCACAAAGGTTGCCTTGGACTTCCTTTGGACTCTAAAGTATGGTCTTGCTCTCTGTCTGATCAACGACTTGCGTCGATAAAGTAACAATAAATAACTAAGTATAAAGAGTGGTAGATATATCTATGATATAGGACTGAAGAATGGACGTCCAACTCTGGACTTCAGGAGAGAAGTATCCTCAATGACTTCGATACAGAACTAATTGGTAATACACGAGAATAAAGTTAATGTTTAGCCTCCATGTCAATAATGGTGAATAAGTATCTAAATATAAATCTGAATGTACATTGTCTGTTCGATAGTAGGTTATTGATGTCCTTTCTCCATGTCAGTATCGCTAATATATATCAGACAATTTGCACCCTTAACAATCCAATGACTGCCAAAGCCTGTTTCGGAGTTCACATATGGAACTGCATCACTATTGTTCACCTCTACAATTGATAGTCAAGTTCCAATTTCCAACAGATTTAATGAAGTCATCATGGTAATGTGCTCGTACTGTGACGCAATTACTAGTGGCGATACCTTGTATAAATACAAGCTTATCTGAAGCCAATTATCAACAAATAGGTTTGTGTCACCAAGAGCCAGTGAGTGTACTCTATCATACATCCACTGGGTACATAATGGTTTAACAATTGTGGCAAATGATAGAACCCTTAATTTGATTACGCTTTATTGGAGCCAAATATCCAGTAACCTGCAACTGAGCTGGTTTGCCAGATATTAAATAGAGAGTATTCCGTGCCACTCTGGACATATGAATCTCAAGTCCCAGTCACCCGAAACACATAGAAAGTAGTCGAAGTAATGGTTGATTTGTATCAGTCCATGCAGTTGAGAAGGCTGCAATATGTCGATTATTGGTTACTGACTTATTTCGTAAATAACTGCGCATATCTCGAGATGCCTTGGTGGTTTGATATTAACGACATCTCATCTTATCAAGAATGAACCATTTTAGCATGAGTGCATAGTCGTTTGTTCATTAACTAGCAATAAGGTTTCCTGCCGATAAGAAGTGACTATTGAGCATAGAGATCCTCTGACCATTACCGGTCTAATGATGATAAACCATTCTCTTGCGGTTGGCCAGATCGCTACCGCTAATCTATTGATTCTATGGTTAGATAGGCGAGATGTGACTGGTTGGTGAACTAATTTGGACGGTTGGTCCACTATGCGAATCTGAATTGTTAGCTGTGATTCCGGAGTGAGTATCCATATTAGAAACATCGAGTGATCCAGTATGATCCGAGAAATATACCTGTAACACCAACAGTGTAACAGCTATTACTTATCATTCAGTGATGTTTAAACTCATGCATTCAGTTCCAACTTTTAGCTATGCATTTGTATAGCTACCCATTTACACATCGTATATCGGGACTGGCTGTAGCTGGTGCTCGTGAGCAATGCGAGGTATGTCTGAATATGATATTCGAGTGTACTCAGAGATACACTCCAAGGCTCGGCTCAAATGAGTTTTGAAATGCACTTGGAGGTGGTCATCGAGTGTATTTGGAGATACACTTGGAGGCAGTGATTGAGTCAAGGGGGAGATGCACTTCTAGATGATAATCGAGTAAGTTTGGATATATACTTGATTTGGATATGTACTTGGAGTCTGCAATTGAGCAAGTTTGGAGATACTTACTTGGAGGACATCATTGCACAAACTTGGAGGTCATAATAGAGTCAGTTTTGGGAAGCACTTGTAAGACATGGTAGCTTTACCCTTCAGATGTCATCATCAGCAAAATGTAAATCAGTCCAGAAGCCACATGCAAACCTCCCAGACACTCCGGTAGCCTTCACCAGTGCTTCTAAGTACTTCCAGATGCTCCCAGCCCTCCCTGGAGCTTTGAAATGTGCCCTTAGACTCTGGAAGAGCAATCTCAGATGCTTCTGAAAGCACCTGCACATATGGAGTGGCATTCAGGATGCTACGAGATTTGATAATTAGAATAGTCAAATTTTGGAGCTACTGAGACCTCTGCGCAGGTCTGCGGGAGACTTTGAGAACTGCTGAGACCTCTGCCCAAGCTCTGCGGGAGACTTGGTGCAATATTCTCACAGCAGTAGTTCTTAGGGTTCCACAACCACAAGGCAGAGTGTTTATCATATTCGGCTTTGTTATACTCTCATGATTCGTTACAGCATACTATGGGATGTAGTATCTAAGTCTTTCTATGGCCATACATATGGAGGTACAGGGATAATGGAGACGGACTTAGCGACAGGGAATATATACTTTGGAGACCCTGGAGTTGATTGACATCATTGCATTATACGAAATACACACTCTATCTTTCCCAGCTCTTAGTCTCACCCACTCTGGTTGAGGTTACATAGATCCACGCAATTTGTGCAGTTCATCATGGCCGGGTATCCCGTCATATCCTCTCACACTCCTCCTATGCTGCGCAAGCCAGAACTGGTCGTTCTCAAGAAATCAGTTCGGATGCCATGCGAGGTGTGGCAGAATAATGATCATGGGCTGTGTTGCCTTCTAGCTCCAGCGGTTCACCACATTGCGATGGAGTGAACTTAGAGATGCAATCCGAGGCTGTGAGCGAGTGAGTTTGGGGACGCACTTGGAGGCCGTAATTGAGCGAAATTGCCGGCCGTAATTGAGTGAACTTGGAGGCCGTAACTGAGCGAGTTAGGAGATACACTTGGAAGCTGTGATCGAGCGAGTTTGGAGATGCATTTGGAGGCAGTGATAGAGCGGATTTGGAGATCCAGTTGGACGCTATGATCATGCAAACTTGCAGGCCGTAATCGAGCGAGTCCGGAGAACCATTTGCAGGCCGTGATCGAGTGAGTTTGGAGATGCACTTGCAGGCCTTGATCAAGCGAGTCTGGAGGTACACTTGGAGGCCGTGATCGAGTGAGTGTGGGGAGGTACTTGCAGGCTGCAATCGAGCAAGGCTGGAGATACACCTGGAGGCCGTGATCGAGTAAGTTTGGAGATGCACTTTGAGGCCATGATCGAGCGAGTTTCGAGGAGTACTTGGAGGCGGTCAATCTGAAGGTAGTAGTTCGGGAGAGAGGCATGATGGGAGCTGGGACTGTATTCATTGGTTAACTCATAATTGTGGGAATGTACAGAATTGAGTATGTTTGGTCCGCCCAGAGATGAGAGACTGGCTGCGATCGGGAAACAGTTGATGTTGGGATGATGCATCACATGCTGTATGCAGTACTCTGTGTATGGTGTACTCGGTGTATGCTGTACTCAGTGTTAACTCTTAATCCTGGCATGGAGAGATAGAGAGGGATGACATAACTTTGTATTCTGAGGTGATGGTTGAGTTGAGGACGAGAAAGAGAGAGATGAGAGGAGAAGGGACAAATCATCATGAAAAACTGGGACTTAAGAAAATTTCACGTGCGAGTCAATTTCCCATCCCCAATATGGCAGGTACGTATTCCAATCCACTGTGTATTCACACAGATCCGGGGTCTTCCCAACCCAATCAGGCAAGTTGTATCCCTGATTTGTCATATCCGGTCATATCCTCCAGATTGTTCGCATCTTCATTCCCCATGTCTCTCTTTCTCGTTCCCAACTCTACTATTATCGCAGAGCACAAAGTTACGTCATCCCTCTCTATCTCTCCATGCCATAACCATGAGTTGACACCGAGTACAAGCATACACGGTCTACACCATACACCGAGTACAGCATCCACTCTCGATTGTTTGTCTTCCCTTCATTCTCATGATTACCAGTTGACCCCTGACTGTCAGTTCAACTTCAGGCGTGCCTCCCTACATGATTGACCGCCGTTAGTGAGCTATCCATGAGAGCTCAAAGGTCAAGTGAGATTGTCACATTCCCATGGTTGCGAGTTAACTAACTGATGAATAGTGTCTCAGCACGCAGCGTGGTCCATCAACCGCCTCCCGGTACTGGTCGAATCTCGCTCGATCGCGGCCTCCGAGTGCATCTCCAAACCCACTTGATCACGGCCTCCAAGTGTATCCCCAGACTTGCTTGATTACGGCCTGCAGGTGCATCTCCAAACACACTCGATCACGGCCTCCAAGTGTATCTCTAGACTCGCTCGATTACGGCATTCAAGTTTGCACGATCATAGCATCCATGTGCATCTCAAAACTCACTCGTTCATGGCCTGAAAGTTCGCACCATTGTGGCCTCCAAGTGCATCTCCAATTTCACTTGATCACGGCCACCAAGTGTATCCCCAGACTTACTTGATTACAGCCTGCAAGTGCATCTCCAAACACTCTCGATCACGTCCTCCAAGTGTATCTCCAGACTCGCTCGATTACTGCATTCAAGTTTGCACGATCATAGCATCCATGTGCATCTCAAAACTCACTCGTTGATGGCTTGCAAGTTCGCACGATCATGGCCTCCAAGTGCATCTACACACTCGCTTGATTACGGCCTCCAAGTTTGCATGATCATAGCCTCCAAGTGCATATGTCGAAACTCGCTGGATGATGGCCGCCAAGTGTATTTCCAAACTCCCTCGATTACGCTCCCCAAGTGTTGCACAATCATAGCCTCCAAGTGCAAATCCAAACTCACTCGATCACAATCTCTAAGTGCATCACCAAGTTTACTCGATCGCCATTTTCTGGTGCACCTCAAATTGCTCTCAAGCGCCGCCTGCAGCCAGTCCAGATATACCGTGTGTAGATGGGTAGCTATGTAGATACATAGATGAGAATACAAACTGAATTTATGAGTTTTAAAAATCGTTGAACGATAAGCTGTACCTATGATTTCCAGGCGCACTGGCAGAGTTCCCAAAGAAGTCGTCGTTTTTCCCAGACTGCTCTACTGTGATGTCAGGTGCTCCTGGACTTGTCGCCGGGGCTACCAGGCTTGTTGTTGACACTCCGAGGTTTGTCATTGCCACTCCCAAGTATACCTAATGCTCTCTCTGGCGCTCCGAGGGGCTCCCACACTTATCACAATCACTCCCATCGTACTACTGTACCAGGCGTCAGAGATCCCAGTTACTCTGAAGGCCTGCCGGAATGCCCTTCTAGAGCCTGATACTCTCCTGACATTGACCCATCTAAGTTTACACTCCACATCCTCTCAGACACTCCTGGAGTCTTCCGGTAACTAAAATACATTTCGCTGAGCATGGAAAGCTGGCTGATGGCAGCTGATCATGTAGGGTGGCATGTAGGAAGCCGAAGCCACATTCAGAGGTGAATTTGTAATCATGAGAATATCGGGAAGGCTACTCATCTTGGGTGGATACAGTACTAGGTGTATGCTTTACTAGTTGCATGCTGTACTCAGTGTATGGTGTACTCGGTGTATGGTGGACTTGGTGTATGGTGTACACAGTGTATGGTGTACTCGGTGTATGGTGTACTCGGTGTATGGTGTACTCGGTGTGTGGTGTACTCGGTGTGTGGTGTACTCGGTGAAGGGTGTACTCAGTGTGTGGTGTACTCGGTGTATGGTGTACTCGGTGTATGGTGTACTCGGTGGATGCTGGACTCAGTGTATGCTGCACTCGATGTGTACTCATCATCATGGCATTGAAAGATAGAGAGGGATGACTTAACCTCAGATGCTTGTGATGATGGTAGAGTTGTGGACAACAACAAGAGATGGGGGACGAAGAATGGACTCATGCTAAGGAGGATTTGAGCGGATATGAGAAATCAGTGATATGCCTTGCCTGACTAAGGTTAGATGACCATGTATTAGTGATAATTGCTGCATTATCAGATATCGGACCCAGTGATAGCAAAGATTTCAAAAGTCACGTTGGGTTCCAGTTCCGGATTGTAACAGAACCTGGACCATTGCAACGGGTTACCAGGCAAAACCCGCTTCGGAAATATACATATTACTCTCATCAATCAAGTATATGAGTTCCCACTGTGTTGCAACTTTATATATATGTGCAATATGCAGTTTGTTTCACTCTTTTATCTTCAGTTCTGGAATTTGCGATCAGACTAATATTCTTTGAGTCACTTTGAAAACTTGGTCATTTTGGTGGTATTTTCGGCTGTGTCTCATGGCAACTCATTCCATATTGATCTGATCACAAATCGGAGAACGGGAGTTGCACGAGGGCAACAAACTGATGATGTCGCATATTGAGTATGTTGTGATACGATGAGAATTCAAATACTTAATTTGAGTGAAAGTGGTAGAACTAGTGTTAGCAACGGGTCCGGGTAACCCGCCAGCGGCGGTTCAGTTCGGTTCGGTTCCAGACCCGGGCAAAACCCGACCCGCGCTTGTCTTGGCGGGCTGTTACCCGGACCGGACTTTGAACCGTGGGTTTTTGGCCGGGTTGGAACCGGACCGCAGTTCCAACATTCTGGTGCCTGCAGCTTTGGCTCCAATTAAGTATTTGAGTTGTGATCGTATTGTAACATGATCAATACGTAGATTGTGCGGTTTTAGGCGCTCTTTCACTTCCCACTTTCAGATTTGCGATCTGACTGATTTTCGTTGAGTGGTTGTGAAATAAGGGCAAATTTGAACGGAAATTCGCGCGTTTTCGATTGCGACTCAGCGAGTATTGGTTGTATCGCATATCTGAAAGCTGAAGGAGAAAGCGCAGATAAAACTGCACAATCTACATATTGATCATGTCACAATACGATCAGAACTCAAATACTTAATTGGAGCGAAACATCTACGCTTGCAATGGCCAGGTTTGAGGTGGAATCTAGCCCAAATGCAACAGTCCGGGGTTTTCATATGGTAAAACCGTTGCAACGGTTCCGTTCCGGTTCCAATCCTAACCCGGAACCATTCTAGCGGGTTGGAACAGTTGCTAACACTAGGTAAAGGCGCTGCTCATCCCACTCGGCCCCAGCATAATATCAAAATCTATGCTTGATCAGGATGTAAAGACTGCCACATAAATGCCATAACTGTCATCCTCCGTGTCACCCTATCCTTTGGAGGAAGTTGTCCACCACACATTCAGGGTAGATGCACAGCTCTGGGGGATAAGTAACTACAGATAATTGGATTTTGACCAAGAAGAATGTTTGGACGTTACATTTCAAAGATACTGAAATAGCTTATGTTGTTCGGGCTCCATATTCTAACTGCAACATGAGATAGTGAACCTCTATTGAAAGCTTCTGCTCAGCGATTCTGCAGATGTCCAGCAACTCCCACTCAGTTGTGTACCACACATTCTTGAATTGGCCGAAATTCACAACACTTCCAATCAAGACTTAACTACATTTTGACTAACATTTATATTGGGGACCAAAAACCGTATCTTGAAATAGATTATGTGAACCGATTACCATCAAGAGAGGTTGAAGAGATAGAATGTTAATGCCAGTCTCCGCTCAGCAGTTCTATTGGTGACTGTCAACCTTTTGCCGACCGCATATTGGACGCATGAAGATCGTGTGAAATCATAAACAGATGATATCTGATTCCCACCAATGTTCAATTCGAAGAGGGCATGAGGAGTAAATCAGGATGAAAGCTCGAGTTGAGAAATGGCAGTTTCTCAAAGTACAAGTAATTGTCAAAGTAGGGCGAGCCTAGAATTCCAGCCAGTATATTAGATTGAATCCTTTATACCGACTCAATACTCACTGAACATCAATAGGGCAGAACTGCATAACGTTATTTGTGTATCTGCTGTCAAATGAAGCCTGATATCATAATCAAACCATTCTTATGCACTGTTTTGAACCCCAATATTTAGGTTAAGTTAACATTGAAACATGGAGACTCATGATGGGATTGAAGTTAAATGATGCGGTGTTTACAAGATATTATATGCAACATCTTAATGTGAGAGACTATTTATGTCCTCTTTGCTAGCAATGTTGGCATTCATGACAACCGGAATCGATTATATTACCCCTGAATCTCCATTGTACGTTTACCATTCTTTCTCTATGTTGAATCTCTCCGTTGTAAACCCATATCATCCATCTTCAGTTTCACTAACAGCATACATATTGTTATTCAGCAGACTCAGACTGCCGAAAGTGATGTTCTGCACACAGCATTGCCTAATCAACCACTAACTTTGCTGCAGAGTTCGAAAACATCAGAGTATCTTGAATTAGGGTGTCCATCAGACTGGTCTACCGCATTCAAACATTCATATTTATCCACTATCTGCAACGAACTCAGTTTGAACCCATGTAACTTCCACTGTTGCCACTCACCAAGGTCCCAACTCTATCCTCCATCCAAGTCCTGCAAGATTCAGTAACACACCGACAATCCGTCCACTCTGGTGTTAGCAATGGGTCGAAATTGCCGGGTCGGTTCCGGGTCCGGTTTCACCCGAACCCGGACTGTGGCAACAGGTCTTACCACACGAAATACCCGGACCATTGGAAATGGGACGGTTTTACCACCAAATACCCGGCATTTCAAAATCCCCATTTTGGCTCCAATTAAGTATTGGAGTTTTGATCGTATCACAACATGATCAGTACGTAGATTGTGTAGTTTTACTCCCGCTTTCGCCTCCCGCCTGCAGTTTTGCGATCCGAAAAGTATTTGTTGAATCGCGAATGAAAACCCGCCAATTACGTTTTGAATTCGCGATTATTTCACAACCACTCAACAAATATCAGTCGGATTGCAAATGTGAATACAGGAGGTAAAAGAGGGGCTAAAGCTGAACAATTCACGTATTGACTATGTCATGATACGATCACAACTCAAATACTTAATTGGAGCCAAAGGTGTAGGAACCGTATATTTAGAACCGCGGTCAGGTTCGAAAGCGGCCAAATACCCGCCTTTCTAAGTCCGGTCCGGGTAACAAACCCGCCAAGACAACACGGGTTGGGTTTTTGGCTGGGTCTAGAACCGAACCGAACCGAACTGCAGGTCAAAACTTGGACCCCTGGCCAGTTACCCGGACCCGTTGTTAACACTAGTTCAATCTCATATGTTTGAACTACAGGCATAATGAACTATCTTTGGCGGAGTCATATGCAGGGGCGATCATGATCAACCCATGTCTCAGTATTCCATATGTCCAGTTCTAAGAGTGAGTTACCAATACAACCATCTTAATGTCTTGAGTTCTTCAGGTGTCTGGTTCAATTCCAGGCATGTTGGCTCAAACCAAGCTCCAATTGTTGCATCATTAGCATCCTTGAATATGAGTGCTAACATTGAAAAACTGTGGGAATGAAGAATACATCTAATTTGGTGCACCTGATGTTTTCTAAATGGGACCGAAGATCAAGCAGCGACAATATACATATGAACTGCCGACAGGTCTTCCAGATCTTTTCTCAGCGCGCCTCAAATTGCATCCGTCTCAGCCAAGCGTTACATTAGCCAGGCACATCTCGAATTGCATCCCGTCGACCGCTTGTTACTTTGTCGCCCTGTTTTACCGTTAATCTATTCAACTTCCTGCTATATTCACCCATATTTGCATTACTCAATATTCCCAACTTCACTTCGTCAATCATGAAACCTACGGCCAGCCAGGTGAGGAATCACTATTCACAGACGAATTGAGAAGCACACCTTGAGAGAGCACGTGCACATGCATTCATGAAAACAGCTAATCATCATTGCCGATCGAATGTTGGTACCTCCAACCCAGCATTGTGGTATAGTGTTGGAGATAGCTAATGTCCGGGCTATGATTGTGATGAAGCAGGATGATGATACTACCAATCAGGAGATCAGCAATGATGAAAGTGAAGATCCTAGAGAGTCCACCTGGTCGTCCGATATTGAAGATAATGATTTGGACAACTGGCAGGAGGTTCTACATCCAGATCTGGCACACCGTGATAAGACAATATGAAGTAAAGGGGTTCCACTGCCAACAACACAAAGCCATGCCGATACTATCATTACTCGCACTCCACTTCCCAATCTATGACATTCAGCCAGGGTCATAGCACCACCATTGCTCAAACGCCAAAAGTCAGCCATCAACATATCACATGAGTCTGACATTGTACAGGTGCTCCCGCTTCCCAAGCCTGGCGGAGACCGGAATGTTCCTCAGCCAACGGCCTGTGGAGATCTACATGTGGCTCAACATCAAAACGCTACATTTGAGGGAGCGAAATGGTTCATTGAGGCAATTATTTTCACAAAGACTTCCTGGCTAATCATATCCGATGAGAAGTACTTGATGGTTGATAAACCTTGCAACCTAGCCATTGAAGCTCAGGCTTGTCAGTGGGCATTAGCAGGTGCTGAAGTAGTTGCACCATCTGTGTGTCAACTGCCCGGTGGTCCATCTTCTAAAATCAATCCCCACAACTGGAAAGCTGTACGTGTATATTCTGTTTCCTGCTACTCCATTGGACATATACTGCTACTAAACCTCGAAACATACATAGTTAAAACTAAAGATTATCACCATTCGAGGGCATTTGGACGATGGGGCTCGTCAAACATTGGTCCACATCTACCGGATGTAGTTAGGATCAGAGAAGGAGCTTCCATTTGAAGTTGCAGAGCTCCTGTTTGATGATGCTTATTTCTTGAAGGTCATGGATGATAAAAAATCATGGTTCATGCAGATGGAAGTACTTAACATAATCTAGCATCCGTTATTCTTCACTGCCAATTGCTTGGGGTGACAGGGGATTACTGGGCAGTCCATTTAACCACTCACACCGCAGACGTTAGCACTTGTTGCCGCATCAATTCAATGTGCACTGTCTGAGTATGCCACTGGAAAGAAGGTTACTGTTATGTTTTCTCAAGGTGAATACCAAGGTAAACTTTGCACTTCCACGGTGATATATTATATTACTGCTGACACCATTGTACTCATCAATTACACATGGTGGGGCTGCTTCACACCACCCTCCCCCCCATGGTGCTCATCTGGTATAATAGGTACTCCTCAATCCCCATTGGTGCTGCTCAATCCCTGTTGGCACTTCACAATTGCCGTTGGTGATCTTCAGTGTGGATTGGCACTTCTTGATTCACCTTGGCACTATGCAGCTTAGATTGGTGCTTCGATAGTTTATTCAGCGCTCCATACTGCTTTTTCTGTCCGAGCACATCCTCTGGGACGGAAGCTCCTCAATCCCCTCCCCAACCTTGATTAGGAGCGCCTCTATTTCATTCCAGACTCTTTGCCTTCCTCCCCTTCTGGCGTTGCTCAGCATAAATGGGCTGCTTCGCTGGATATGCGCTTATCAATCCCCGTCTGCGCTTCTTGGCCTGGATTTGTGCCCTTCAATTTCATTCTGCACTTCTCCATCACCATCAGCACTCCCCTTGCCCACCTCGCACACCACATCAGGCACTCCTCCGTTCCTGGTAGCCCACCTGTTTTCCCCCCGAATTCATCATACAGCATTTGAAACTCCATTTCGATTCACTATTAGCCAACCTCCTTTCAACCATTTAGATATCACAAATTGAGTCAAACGACATTGGAATTCAATTACGCCCACTTGCCTGGCCCGAAGCATTCGGAAATGCAAGGAGTGCCTTCCGCTTCTTTGCACCGTTGATGAATTGTGCATTCTTGCATTTATCGGCCCTGATGGGACGGGAGATTTAGTGGATGACATTGAGACTATGTTCGATTGATAACAGTCTGATCGCTTACTCAGGTTATTTTTTTGGTTTTACCTACTTTTTTTTTTCACTCACTCACCATTGTCTTTGGTTCTCCTTAATGTAGCGATGCAAACAATAGATTGTTAATGAGCGGCTGGGTACTTTAGTACCATTTGGAAGTTGATAATGAACAATAATCTATACATCATACATCGAGGGTATTCTTATTGCTGGTGTACACCCGGAAAATCTCAGATAATGCCTGCTGTACTCCGAAGGAATATCCATAACAACTTGGCATCTCTCAGAATTAGTTTGGGATTCCCACATTGGTTGAGTAACAGTCCCTGGTGCTTCCCAACCTCTCACAACCGCTCCCATGGTGCCACCATACCAGTCATCAGAGATCCCAGTTACTCTGATGGCCAGCCAGAATACCCTTCTAGAGTCTGGTTCTCTCCTGAATTTGACACTTCTAAGTTTACACTCCGCCTCCTCTCAGACACTCCTGGAGGCTCCCAGTGACTAAAATACATTTTGCAGATGATGCCATACTTCTCCAATTCAGTTTCAACATTCGCAGCTTGATCAAAGAGTTTTTCAATGGTGTTGAACTTCCTGGTCACTTTTGTGAATGGCTTGAATTTGAGTAGTAAGTTGCCCTTCAATCCTGCCCAAATGATATCGTACAGCATCAGTTCGAACTACACGTCGTCCCAGTCTACATCTGTCTGATTCTGCCGTAGTCCATTAGCATATGCACATACGATCTCAATGGCATTATTGTAGCCCAGCGGAAAGTCATAATATAATGTTTTAGCCAAATTCAGTCTCCAGTCCTTATCGCTGTACATCTCCTGTGTTTCTCCAATAAATACACTGAAATTGTTGAGGAATGGTGAGTTGCTCTTTATAGGTTTTATCCCCAAGTAATTGGATCAATTATAGTCAACTTTTGCATGATGCTATCGGAATATTTGGTCCAGCTTTCAAGGTAGTCTGGAACATATTGTACCTTCTCAGTGTTATCATGAAAAAGTTGTTGATGAGTTAGGAGGTTTGAACAAAATGAGCTCAGATAGCTTTGTAATTTTCCACCACCTCCAGAGCAGCAATTTGACTATGATATCTTGAATTTGTCCATCAGGTTTGAGGTTGCACATCCATACCATTCTAGTCATGTGGTTTTATGATGGAAAATGAAGTCGATCATTATTTGTGGTGATATCTCCATCTCATTCAGAGTGATTCTGGATAAGGCAGTTTGATTATCATTGTTCTGCATAGACCCTTTCAATTCTGGGGTGTCGTGGTCAAAATCATACCAGTCATCTGAAAAGGAGTATGTATCCGTGTTGATCATTCTACTTTCATGATTGGAGTTTTCCTCGATTGCTACTTTGGCCAGACCATGTCCAGTCACTGATACTGGGGTGATCCAACAGGCCAGAGGGTGTCACAACTGAGCGATAGGTAAATCATCAGTGCGCTGACGTGCTGAGTGACACTGCATAGGTGGTGTTAGCAACGGTTCCGGACCGTCACTTTGGGTCTGCGTCCGGGTCAGAACCCAAACGTCACTATATTGGTGGTCCGGGTCGTCAATATAACCGAACTGTCGATTCAGGTACGATTCAATCGACATGTCCCTACCCATCTGAATGGGGCAGGTTCTCAGCGGGTTCTCCATCGCGTCCATCTGCAATTACATAAACCACACTTGCATTTGCTATTCGATAATAGTATTCATTTAAAATCAATTATTTGACATCCAGGAATCACACTTTGCATGTTTTGCAGGGTGCGAAATCGATAACATTTCAATTCATCTTGTTCCTTCACTCATTAGTATTTTTGACCAAGGAGGAGGGCAACAGTTCAATTATAAGCTCCAATATCCATGTGATGCCTTCATTACCCAATATGCATCACGAGAAATTCATGACCCTCAGTTGACATGAGGTTGACGGTCAAGTTCAGAATGGGCCCATGACCGCATCACTTTCTCTTTTGCCAATAATGGCTAGCAATATGTTGGATATGGATAACAGTGAGCAAATCCCTTACCAATTACAATATTCAAACGGCCAAATTTCGTTGGGGCTCCATTGTTGCTCATTTGCAGAATGGGAAAGTGACCGTTTCACTTGCTCTTTTGAAGGTAAAGGCTGCCAATATGTTGGTTACACATAACAGAAAGCATATCCCACTCCAATCACCATACTTACATTACCAAATATCATTGACACTCTGTTGACATACAGTTAAAGATGGTAGCGACATCGGGACTAATCATAATGCAAATAAAGGCGGGCAAACATCGACTACACGTATGGGATGTAGCACAATCCTTCGATTATACAACATGCAACGCCCAAAATCGTGGATGCACTTGTGGTTCTCTGGTGACACTCATTTTTAGGTGCAGCGAAATCAACTCTAACCATATTTTCCCTAAAGGTAGTGTTTGCAACGGTTCCAACCCGCTAGAAAGGTTCCGGGTTAGGGTTGGAACCGGAACCGAACCGTTGCAATGGTTCTTACCACACGAAAACCCGGACCGTTCCAATTGGGCCGGTTTTACCACCAAAAACCCGGCATTTTAAGTTCACAATGTTGGCTCCCATTAAGTATTTGAGTTCTGATCGTATCATGACATGATGAATACGTAGATTGTGCAGTTTTAGCCGCTCTTTCACCTCCCGCTTTCAGATTGGCAATCTGACTAACATTCGTGGAGTTGCTATCGAAACCCGCGATTTTCGCTTATAATTGGCCCTTATTCCATAGCCACTCAACAAATATCAGTCGGATCGCAAATCTGAACCCAGGAGGTGAAAGAGCTCATAGAACTGCACAATCTGCGTATTCATCATGTCATGATATGATCAGAACTCAAATACTTAATTGGAGGCAAAGTTGCAGGAACCGTATTATGGAACTGCAGTCCAGGTTCAACCCGGCCAAAAAACCGCGGGTTTATGTCCGGTCCGGGTAACTACCCTGCCAAGATCGAGCGGGTCGGGTTACTTGGCGGTTCCTGACCCGGTCCGGGGCCTTGGGGTCGGTTCCAACCTGGACCGAAGCCGGGTAACCCGGAACCATTGCTAACACTACCTAAAGGTGGCCAATACTTCCATTATAGGTAAATGCCATAGAACAGCCCTTGGATTATACAAGTTGCAAGACCCAAGATTGTTGACACTTGGATGACATTCTGTTGACATTCTGTTGACGCTGTGTTGACGCTGTGTTGACACTTGGTTAATGCTGACTGTCAGGTTTAGTAATATCACTATTAAACATATTGCCTATAAAGGCGGCCAATACTTTGATTACAAATAAAACCCGTAGCACAGCCCTTGGATTATACAAGATGCAACACCCAAAATCATTGATGCTCTGTTGACGCTCATTTTCAGACTGGGGCTGTGACCATGTCGCCTTCTCTTTTGCCAATAAATGCTGCCAATATATTGATTATCGGCAAATACCATAGCACAGCTGTTGGATTATACAAGATGCAACACCCAAGATTGTTGACGCTCTGTTGACACTCTGTTGATGCTCTATTGATGCTCTGTTGACCCTCTGTTGACCCTCTGTTGACCCTCTGTTGACCCTCTGTTGACCCTCTGTTGACCCTCTGTTGACCCTCTGTTGACCCTCTGTTGACCCTCTGTTGACCCTCTGTTGACCCTCTGTTGACACTCATTGGCAGGTGAAGCGGCGTCGACATTAACCATATTGCTTATACAGACAGCCAATACTTCGATTGTGGATAAAAGCCGTAGCACAGCCCTTGGATGATACAAGATGCAACACCCAAATTCGTTGGCGCTCTGTTGACGCTCATTTTCAGCCTGGGGCTGTGACCATGTTGCCTTCTCTTTTGCCCATAAATGCTGCCAATACGTTGATTATGGGCAAATGCCATAGCACAGCCCTTGGATTATACAAGATGCAACACCCAAGATTGTTGATGCTCTGTTGATGCTCTGTTGATGCTCTGTTGATGCTCTGTTGATGCTCTGTTGATGCTCATTGTCAGGTGAAGCGACATTGACCTGATCCATATTGCCTATAAAGGCAGCCAATACTTCGATTATGGATAAAAGCCATCGTACAGCCCTTGGATGACACAAGATGCAACCCTCGAAATCGTTGACACTCTGTAAATGCTCATTTTTAGACTGGGGGTGTGACCATGTCGCCTTCTCTTTTGCCCACAATGCCTGCCAGTACATTGATTGTAGGTAAATGCCGTAGTACGGCCCTTGGATTATACAAGATGCAATACCCAAAATAGTTGATACTCTTCCGATGCTCTGTTGATGCTCTGGTGACCCTCATTTTTTTGGTATAGAGACAATGACATTAACCATATTGCCTATAAAGGCGGCCAATAGTTCAATTACAGGTAAAAGCTGTAGCTCAGCCCATGATTTATACAAGATGCAACACCCGAAATCATTGACACTCTGTTGAGGCTCTGTTGACGCTCATTCTTAGGTGTAACAACATCGACAGTAACTGTAGTGCCTACAAAGGAAGCCAATACTTCAACTATGGGTAACTGCCGTAGTACAGCCCTTGGATTATACAAGATGCAACACCCACAATTGCTGATGCTCTGTTGGCATTCCTTTTCAGAATGGCACTGTGACAATGTCGCTTTGTCTTCTGCCAATGAAGGATGCCAATATGTTGATTATGGATCACAGCAAGCAAATCGTTTCTGAATTAGTTACTTGCAGAACTAAAAATCGTTGATGCTTTGATGACGCTGATTTTCAGAATGGGGCTGTTCCCGTGTCGCTTTCTCTTTTGCCTATAAAGGCTGCCAATACGTGGGTTATGGATAACAGGGAGCAAATTGCTTCCAAATTGACTTACTTTCAATACCAAAAATTGTTGAGGCTCCATTGACGCTCATTATCAGAATGTAGCTGTTACCCTGTTGCTCTCTCTTTTGCCTATTAAGGCTGCCAATATGTTGATTATGGATAACAGTGAGCAAATCGCTTCCCAATTAAGTTGTTTACAAGTCCAAGAATTGTTGATGCTCCATTGACGCTCATTTTCAGAATGGGGCTGTTACCGTGTTGCTTTCTCTTTCGCCTAGCAAGGCTGCTAATACATTGGTTATGCATAACTGCAAGCAAATCGCTTCCCAAATAACTCACTTACAACATCAAAAATCATTCACACTCCATTGACACTCATTTTCAACATGGGACAGTAACCGTGTTACGTTTTCTGTTGTGTATCACAGCAGCCAATACATTTGTTATGAATAACAGCAAGCAAATAACTTCCCAATTAACTTACTTACAACACCAATAATCGTTGACACTCCATTGACCCTCACCATAAACATGTCCTAACTGCTGTTGTATAGCAAATCATTTTGTATAAAAAATCATATAGTGATTATCGGTACCCAATGTACAATTTGTATGAATACCCAGTTGCATCCAAATGCAATGTGGTGTATCAATTTCTGATACATTGATGCAGATGATCTATAAGCAATGGATAACGTAGTGCTGTCACATTTCAATACTTTCAGCTGGCAATTTACCGCATTTAGATCCATATCCAAATTTTTCATTAATATAGCCCAATTTGTTTATTTTGCCTTATCCAGTTGCTTCTCCTTGATTTGCATGACATAACAGAATCAATTTTCACAATGTTGACATTGTGCACTGGGCCGGAAAGCAGAGTTATATCGTTGGATATATGTATGAATGCTACATGATGGTGGTCATTGCTACAGATTCGCATTGCACATTGGCCGCTTTTTCTAAAACATGTATGCCATCACTGACCCAGATTTTGTTAGTAAATTTTGTTTTCAATTTAGATTGCACGTTCACGTGAAGTTCCTTGTAGCATTGCGATTCTCTGCTGACACTATCGCATATCTCTATCAGCTTGCCCAATGTTGTCGGCGCAGGAGTAGAAGCAAACTGATCTATTTGCGGCTTGATGACTGCCTTCACTGTCAATATGACTGTTCTGTACCTCAAATCTTACTAATGATGCAAGGCAAAAGATCGTTCACACTCAACTTCAGCATGTAGCAGGGAGCATCTCTCTGCTTATTTTGATTATAATGGCAGCCAATAAAACAAACAAAGACAATGATGTACCAAAGTTAATATTTTGCCCATGACAGTGGGATATCTAAACGCAACCATAAATAGAAATACCCGACAACGAGAACCGGAGAGTGAAACTGACCGGTCTAGCCACACTCGGCCAAACCCGCGGGTTGACAGGTACGGGTATGGGCTTGACATGCCAAGAAGCTGGGGGTCAGGTTTTTGGACGATTCTGGAAACGAATCGAACTATTCATCCGGTCCAAACCCGGACCCCTGGCGGGATACCCACATCTATTGCTGACACTGTGCAGCATTGGAATAGTTGATTTGTCCGTTTGGGAGACAGTTAGTGGTCAATTGCTTAGATGTTTCTGATTGTATGCATATTGTTATATGTGTGAAAAATGGGGAACATTGACATCTTAGGAGCAAAATATATCAGGTGACTGAAAGACCGAAAATAGGGTAAGGGTACATATGCCAGTCTCTGGCTACATAAGGGAATGAAGTATACATGCAGGCAAACAGCTGCAAACAGAGTCAAAGTGATCGTACATATATCGACAGATAGTGAGTATCCTGGTAAGGATCACATTCCTCATTAGCAGTCTATCTATGGTAGAAGGTGACCTGGCCACATTTTGCGCCAGCATAGCAACTCTAACGTCTTCTATCAGACCCTGCCATTATACAGCTGCATGGTGGGAATTCAAATCTTAATACCACATTTCCCAGAAAATATCTTCGATGCGTCTGCTGATACTGCATACTCACCATGCAGACACAAGAAACAATAAAGCATTCTGCATAGCACGTGAGAAATATTGCACCTCAGGTGTATGATCCAGGTATCATTAGTGTTAGCAATGGTTCCGGGTAACCCGCCAGCGGTCCGGGTTTGGACCACAAAAACGGGTCGGTTCGGTTCCAGAACCATCGAAAAACCCAACCCGCAGAGTCTTGGTGGGCCAAGCCCGGACCCATACCTGTCAACCCTCGGGTTGCGCTGGGTTTGGCTAGACCCGTCGATTCCAATCTCCGGTTCCGCGTTTCGGGTTTCACATTTATGGTCGCATTCCGATGTGCGGCTGTTAATCGTAAAATATTGACCTTGGTATGTCACGGTTCATTTTCGACGTATTAGCCACCTTGAAGTGCAAAACAAGAATACTCAAGCGCCCAACTACATCCTGAAAATGAGCGTCAACAGAGCGTCAATGATATTTGGTCTTGCATTTTCGGTAATATGAGTGGTGCGTGATCACAAACATCCATACTGAAGGATATGACAGCCTTTATAGGCAGATATGTACGGGATATTCTAGCCACATCCTCCGGGACAGTAACAACTTATGTCATTTACAGAGCTACCACTAAGTATTCTTGAGCCTTTTAGAGTATAATAACAGGCAAAACGATATATATAGACAATAACCGCCACATCGCGCTGTGATTAACCATGATGGATGGCCAACAATCGTTGACACTCTGTTGACGCTCATTTCGAAGATGGGGCAGGAAGCATTTCACTTGCACTTTTGCCTATAAAGGCAGTCAATAATCGGTTTATGACAATGTGCAACCTGACGCCCCCCAGATTACCCATGATACATGACCAACAATCGTTGACGCTCCGTTGATGCTCATTTTCATGATGGGGCATGGAGGGTATTGCAATCTGTTTTGCCTATAAAGGCAGCCAAAAATTCCTTTATGACTGAATATACCCTATCGGAGGTGTCATTTTCCAGGACGCATGACCAAAAATCATTGACGCTCTGTTGACGCTCATTTTCATGATGGGGCATGGAGCATATTGCAATCTGTTTTGCCTATGAAGGCAGCCAAAAATTCCTTTATGACTGAATACACCCTATTGGAGGTGTCATTTCCCACGACGCATGACCGAAAATCGTTGACGCTCTGTTGACGCTCATTTTCACGATGGGGTAGGGAGGGTATTGCTATCTGTTTTGGCTATACAGGCAGCCAAAAATTCCTTTATGACTGACTACAACCTATCGGAGGAGTGATTTCCCAGGAAACATGACCAAAAATCGTAGACGCTCCGTTGACGCTCATTTTCATGTTGGGGCAGGGAGGGTATTGCTATCTGTTTTGCCAATAAAGATGGCCAAGAATTCCTTTGTGACTGACTACAACCTATCGGAGGTGTTATTTCCCAGGACGCATGACCAACAATCGTTGACGCTGCGTTGATGCTCATTTTGCCATGGCTGTATCCACAATATACAATCATTTATTTTGGGACTGTCCATCATTCACATTGTTTTGGCTGCCTTTCTGGCGTTTTCATTTACTTTCTTCTTGATCACTACGTTGTTCTTTATCAATACATAGATATATATAATAATCTCCAAAATCCCGTGTCTTTCGGTCAATGCTCATCATCAGTTGCAGGATCACTCAATCCGCTGCTTTTGTCTTCAAAATGAATGTTAGCCGCATTACCACACAACAGATACTGTACTAACCATCATCAGTCAGCATATCTGCATCAAAATCATTATCGTGCTCGGTATCCTCATCATCTTCGAAATTGAATTCTGCTCAGGGAAGAGCTGTATGCGAATATGTATATCCGGCCGGCAAGTTGATGATTTTAGATGGTTGAGTTCCGTAAGTGTTACCGGTTGGGGCGAGTGGTGTGCCAGGCGGAGGTGCAGTTGGCTCTGGAGTCCGCACTCTGCGTCGGGCGGGGGGAGGTGCACCTGTTCCTTTGCGTCTCCAGCGTGTGTGCAGATTCTTTGCGGTGCCATTTTGGCAAGGAAGGCAGCCGGATGTTTGGTTATGACGAAGCATTGCCAGGTGTCTCTGTATCGTAGCCTTTACCGTTTTATGCCCAGGAAACTCAACACCCCGCTTCTGCTCTTCTCGGACCTCGGCGTGTGGTTTCTTAATGAGATATTTTGTTTCCTCAATTGCGGCGCGCGAAAAGCCTTCTTTGGCCATTTTGGCCATATTCAACGCCAGGCGCATGTCGGACTGTTCCAGCTGTACCCGACCTCCTTGCCTTACCATAGTTGCAGACATGTTGAAAACCTACAAGACATTACTTGATGCTTCTAACAATGAAATTCGGCTGTTACCTCTACCATATACCCTTCGGTAGCCTCCTCTAAGGTGATTAAAGCCTGTTTTGTCCACTCATGGGGACGCTTATCAGGAAATTCATCTGCGAAAATCCCAGAGCTCACAACATCATGATGTTCGATTTCGCGGACTGTGCAGACAAATGCCTTTGTCGACCATGGAGGTTTCCAGTTACGGGCAGCGATAAATTCGTTACATAGCTCTCTACGCACACCCGCTGTAGGTTATACAGTGAATTGACTGCCGTTTGCCACGATAAGGATATACTCACATCCGACTGCATGCTGCTTCTTGTTTTTGCTGCTGCCAGTCTTGCGGACGATCTTTAAATGTGCATCCTGGGTCATATGTTTGGTGGCTACATCGGCAGCATTGCGGTGAACTGATTGTGTCTGTGCTCTTGTTGTGTCCCAAGAAGTTCCGTATTCGATGTAGCACCCGCCAATCTGCCGGTATTTGATCGGCCCCCACCTGCCGGAGGTGGTTGTGTATCCATAATGTGCTGGTGTGGAATAGGAGAGGAAGATGATAACGAGAGGAAGTGGGAAGCCCTGAGGACTATATAGTTAGCTTCATGTCAGAATGGGATATATAGCAGCCAACATAATCGTTATGATCAAGATGAATCCTACTGACTATGGATGCTAGTTGCAGGGGTTTCCCACCGCCCCGCAATTTGCAATCAGTAGGTCTGATGTTGTCTGTTTGATAACTGGGATCAATTGCGGTGTACAACCGCCGAAATCGCCCAATTGCTGGATATTAACAGGATGTAGTTTGAGCGAAAGGACGTCTGCTAATGTTTGTCTCAAATAATCCCCGGGATATTACATCAAACGGACGCTAACAATCATGTCATATAGTACGGTTAGCGTCATTATTCCTGATTTATTGACAGTCAAGAGAGCAATTTTGCTTTGTTCGAGATGAGTAAACGTACTAACCTTGACATAAAAGACGCAGCTTACCTCCATATTGTCCGTAACTTGCAATATCCAACATCTTGCCCAACAACAAAGTCCACGAAAACTACAATGGTCAATGCTCCGAAACAGAACTTTTCGCCACTTCCGGCGGGCTGATATGGCAAATCGAAAAAGTGGTCAACCCAACGACGTCATCAAGCGAATGAAGGCAAGAGCGGCTTGGAGGCAGAGAGAATCCGAGCCCTTGGGGCATTGCGCAGCTTGAGATCCAAAAAGAAGCTTGCGGCAGAGAAGTGATGAGAAACGCACGTCTTAAGCAATGAAGAGAAAGAGAAATGGATTGAGGATTATGTGGAGAGAGAGACCGCTGGGGCAAGAAAGCGAGTTGAAGACGCAGAGGCTGCGGTTCAACAAGAGCAGGACGATATGACAGATGCTGAAATAGCGGGATTGACGTCCAGAGAGCCCGAAAAGATGTTTGAGGAGATGCTAGTTGCGATGGGAGACAGTCTGAGTGATCTTGCAAGTTCCGACGATGGGGAGGATGGGGAAGAGGAAGATGATGAAGAGACTGAGCAGGGCAATTTGAGCGAAGATGACGAACCCGGCTGGGTGATGGGCACAATCACCAAAACGGTCCAGCAGCGCATGGAGTGATTTTGGCAGAAGCAGATGAAGCTCGACAAATTGACTCAACCGGGATGGGAGGATGCAGCCGACTACTTCCATGGACGAGATACGAAGTACGGCACCACCGAATTGAGGGTTCCGGCCGTCGCCCAGCCACAAACAAAGAATGACGCTCCAGCACCTCCACCAGCAACATTTGGAGAGCAGATGGAGAGTTTTGACATTGTCCCCGGAATATCGCAAATGCCGCAAGGGACTTCTCGACCAGGAAGTAGCCATATCAGGGTAGATTTGTTGAACCCGCAGTCTAAATCGAGCATACCGAGTGTTGAGCCAGCTGCAGAGCCCGATTCGTCAATGTTGCTGAAAGCGAAGCCAGTTGAACCAGTACGCTTTTACCCCTGCATATAGCCTCCAGCTAATTACCATATCGATATCGGATTCCGACGAAGAGATGGTGACGGCTCCAGCGTCTGCGGAAGAATAGAGGTTGAAATTGTACTTTTTGACGTCTCATCGCAGTGAAAAGCAAGTTGTTTACCAATTTTGCTACGTGTCAGCTTTGGCTTGATTTCAGTGACCAAATTGTGAGACATGATAATTCGTCTGTGCATGTGCAAGGGTCGAACGCACGATGTGAGAATTCTAAAATCCAAATCGGGTTGTAAGACGGCCATCACATTCGGTTTTATTCTGCAAGTGACTGTTAAGTGACAAAGCAAAAGCAATATTAGTGACGAAATGAGCTAACAAAATTTAAGTGAGTGATGTCATACGGGTCATAGGAAGAGCGGTCTGTGCGCATGACGAATCGATCTGAATGACAGCCGTCATGCCATATTCATCCATATATCCAACTGCATAACTCTCCGCACAGACCAGGTGCACATCGTTGAAATATTTGAAATTGCTTGTGGTACGTCATGGAAATCGAGGAGCAGGAGCTGGATAATGAATGGTGAGGAAGTCGAGCTATATTTGCCAAAAACTAGTGAAATGATCTACATGCCGTCAATTGCCAGCCGAAAGCGCAGGAATGTGATAGGGCCACGTCATTTCTCACTCAGATAGCGTAGATAGCAGTTGATCAAAAATTGAGAGGTAACAAAACTCCTGGATGCAAACGATAATACATACAAACACAATATTGGATGTCATAACTGTGTATTTGATTCATGGCATACAATTATTGAGTGTACAAAGACTGTTTCGATGTGATTAATGTGAGCGTCAACGGAGCGTCAACGATTTTTGGCATTGCGTCATGAAACATCCAGTAGGCTGTGCGGTAACAGTAAGTCATAATCAAACTATCGGCCGCCTTTCTATTGAACAATGGTGACTGCAACATTTCTACTATGTCCTAAAAATGAGCGTCAACAGAGTGTCAACAACTTTTGACCTTGCATCTTGGAAAATGCATGGGGTGCGCGGTGACGTTACCCCATAATCGCGCGATCGGCCGCCTTTCTAGGCATAAACTCATGCAACGACATCGCTACTATTTCCTAAAAATGAGCGTCAACGGAGCGTCACCAACTTTTGCCCTTGTATCATGGTAAATCCGAGGGCTGTGCAGCGGCGTGAAGCCATAATCACATTATAGGCTGCCTTTCTAGGGAAAAACGGTTGCGACTACATCGCTACTATGTCCTAAAAATGAGCATCAACGGAGCGTCAATGACTTTTGGCCATGCATCTCGGTCAATCCAAGGGCAGTGCGGCGATATCAACACAGAATCGAACTATTGGCCGTCTTTCTAGGCAAAAATGCTATTGACAACATCGTCACTATGCCCTAAAATTGAGCGTCAACGGAGCGTCAACGATTTGAGGCCTGTCATCTTCGAAAATCATGAGGCTATTCGTCTACAATGATCTATAATCGTACTACCAGCCGCCTTTCTAGGCAAATATGCTTCCAACAAGATTGTAACCATGTCCCAAAATGAGTGTCAATGGAGCGTCAACGATTGTTGCACTGGCATCTTGGATAATATAACCGGAATAGTACGCAGATAAACCACAATGATCCTATCGGCAGCCTTTATTGGCAAAAATGCAAGTGTCGATATCACGACCACCTCCTACAATTGTGCGCCCACGGTGCGTCAAGGCTCTGAACGCTACACAGCAATAAACTGCAGTATGCTGTTCCTAAATGGAGGTTTACGCGGTCAGTCGTTGCAATCTGTCCTTGAATTCAACATAACAAATATGCATGCAATGTCTGACTGATCTGATTATTTTCCTTGTAGCTGTAGAGCCAATATTTAGGAACCCGCAATCTGCTTTACTGTATCGTTATTTTCATCAGTCTCTCGGGTCGGATACCCAGCTGTTGAATTTCTACCGCTATGTTGGATACACAATCTTTGAACACCACATTGCTAGAGGTTATGATCTCTTCCAAAAATGGACGTCTCTTTATTCGTGATTTGAGCGACCTTACTTTACAAATCATCTTCGATGCTTGGTGGGCTTCAATGAATGTAGGCTCGAAGCGGCCTATTGCTTGGAAGAATTCTAGACATGCGCCTTCGTGGTGATTCTATTGGCACTGTGGAATTGAGGAGACCGGCAGCCCTGGCATCATATGTATCGTTTGTCATCAAGTTCTTCGCCATCCATCAGAACATGGAACTAGCTCAAATGTGAAACACTTACTGGCAAAAGCTCACATCGCAAAGTTAAACGAATTAACCGAGTCAGAGGTCACTGAATTGACTAGTTCGACCGTGGATGAAACAGCTTTGGCCATCCTGAAGAGGCAAGGAAGTCGTGGAATCACAATAGTAAGTTTGCAGAGGAAAACCATATTTGATAGCCAGTTTAATCCATATTGACCAAAATGACAGACAAAACGTTCTAAACTGGCAGATAAAGACTTTGAAACTTCTGAATTTCACCAAGACACGTGGAATCGCTACCTCATGTTAGGATTCGTTTCAGCACATATTCCATGGAACGCTATATCAAATCTTGAGCTATGACGGTCATAAAAGGCATTACGCGATGACCTAGTATTTCCGTCCGCTACGACCCTTAGTTACATTCGCCGGAGGGAATATGCACTGACTGTGGATGCAATTAAGAAGCAATTGCCACTATGAAATAAAGTTAGTTTAGCTTTGCACGGATGGACATCAACAAACAAAGTAGTGATAACGTCGGTTATTGCTTACTATATGGATCGAAATTGGGCATTGTGTGAAGTTCAACTCGCATTGGATGAGGTTAATCGCCTGTTCCGTTCCCGTTGCGAAAGCTAATTAAGGATGATTGGTCAAGGGCCAACATACTGGAGCAAGGCTAGCCGTACATTTGAAGGACGTGCTTGATCGTTTTGAGCTTACCGACGGCCATTTGCTTGGTATTACGACTGATAATCCTTCCTCAAACTACTCGATGACACGCAAGCTGCAATCAACACTTGAGGCCTCTGGAATCGAGTGGCCTGCATTGAGGAACCATATACCGTGCATGGCGCACGTCATACAGCTGGCTTTAGATGCATTCATGAGCAGTCTCGGTGTAAAAGGCCGCACCAAGTCTTGGGAAGCCCATGAGCGCGATCAGCAATTTGGCGAGAATGAAAGCATAGACATTGGAAAGAGTCAAAGACTTCAAAAAGAGGGCAATGCCAGAATCAATAAGGTGTCGGCCATGAGACCAGGTATAGCAAAGATAATTGAGAAAGTACGTATTTCATGATATTTTGAAAGTCCTGAAGCTGACCTTCATAAAGCAGAGAATGCCTGCTGTATTAATTACGCTAACACCTGGTCGCCGAAACGAGTTCATTGACTGTCAAAAGCCAAAGTCTGCATTGCAGTACTTCCGATTATGGATGTGAAGACATGTTGGAACTCTACTCTGGAGTTGCTCGAGCGCGCCTACCAAGAATGGGAATTCACCAGCGAGTGGCTTCAGAACCCACAATATGCTGAATATCGGCCACTATTCACATCTCAGGATGCATGGACGATTGTCAAGTATGTCATGGAAGTATTGAGGCCATTTCGATATTGGACCCTTTGGATGTCGAAGAGGCATACAGTCACATTGCATCATGTTATTACAGCGTACAATGACATGTTCGATCAGATGGACTGCGTGATGGGAGCTTTGGCCAAGAAGAATACTTCATGGAAGGAAGACTTGTTCTTCACTGTGAAGTTAGCTCAACAGAAGCTCTCCAAATACTACACCGAAGTGACTCCAACGACGGGCATGCTTCTGATTTCCGCGCACATCCTTGATCCTTTCAGGAAGTTGCGATCGTTTAGAATGTGGGACAAAGGAATGGATATTGATCCTGAGGACGAGACATCCTACACTACACAATACCAAGAGGCCTTTCTGAAGTATGTGGAGAATGAATACTGCCCCAAACATCGACATGTGCCAGTCAATAAACTCGAAATGGTACCGAGCAGCAATCTCGTCCCCTCTGCAATGGCTTCAGGGTCTTATCAATCATCCTTTGATCCATATGATTTGTCCCGCGATGATGAGGAATACCTAACACCTAACAATGTGGCTGAGACGACACCCGGACGAAGTGATCACGCAGGCCGCTTATTGACCCCCACCAGGCTCTATTTGAATTCGCCTCCTGAAGCACCAAAGAACTTGGGGCAAATCAATCCAAATCTCAATGATTACCACTCCGACCCGATGGAGATTAGCAGTACATTTTGGATACCGGACATAACCGACTGGTGGCGACAACAGGAGGAAACGCACTCAAAGTACGCTGATCTCTCGAATGTGGCGCGGGACATATTCTCTATCATACCACATGGTGTCCGAGTGGAGGCCAGGTTGTCCCTTGGCCGAGATGTTATCGGCCGGAGGCAGTCAAAAACCACAGGCGAGACCCTTGGCGAACGAGTCGTTGTAAGGCAGTTTGCTCGAGCTAATAACGGGATTTTGGCAGGCACTGACCCTGAATTGGATATCATGAACACAGAAAACGACTCGGAAATGATTAAAGAGGCGGAGTAAATGACATTGCACAGAATGGCCAAGGTTCACGACTTTGTGGAGATGTGGCAGGGCAGCCAAAACCTACGTGCTACACAGAAGGAATCCCGCCCTCGGAACAAGCAGATGACCGCTGTAGGATACATTTCGGACACGGAAGAGATTGGCAACGCATCCTGGTCACTCTTCCAACATGATGGTGCGGCTGCATTTAAATTGTCAGAAAAATCACCTTTGCCACCGGCTTTGTCTGCAAAGGACCTCCCTGGAGGACGAACTCAAATCTTGAATGTCCGCTGTATTCAGAGATTCTCCCGTCATCCAGTCGAAAGCGACGACAATAGCGCACCAGACAGCATTTCGGACACTGTAGATTGCCTCAACTGGAATGGCGACTTGGAGAATCCAAATGACAGCGAGGAGGATTGCGCTGCGGACAATGACTCCGATATAGAGCACAACAATTGCATCGAGGATCCGGAATCCCCAGAGCAGCAGGATGTGAGCGCCTCGCCAAATGTGTGCCCGGATTGGTTTGGCCGACATGGAAGTCAAAGTGACAGGCTGAAAAGGTTTTAATGACCGTCAATGCACCTGAAACCCGGAGAGAAAAAGGAGGGAAGAAAAAGTAGGACAGAATGCGTCAATGGTTCACCAGCTTTTTGTAGCTTGACCGAGAGTTTCAGTTCGAGATATATTGTGGGCGAATGGTAAGTAGCTTGTGAATATCTGTTCATAAATAGATGTATTGCAGGCACAATGAATCTTTTGGCCTGATACATTATTTTTAGTCGTGTGAGAGTGAACAGTGCAAGATGATGATGCCGCTCGGCTTTGCCACAGGGGTGAATCTCAATCAAGAAGAAAGCCAACCGGTACAGTCAAATCAGGATGGAAACAATTATGGATGGCAGCAGATGTTGAATGGACAATGAATCAAAATGAGCGTCAACGGAGCGTCAATGATTTTTGGTCTTGTAAGTACGGTAATTCACTAGTGACTTGGTCGTTGTTATGCATAACAGACATATTGGCAGCTGTTATTGGCAAAAGAGATAGCAACGCGGTCACCGCCCCATTCTTAGAATGAGCGTCAACGGAGCGTCAACGATTTGTGGTCTTGTCAGTACGGTAATCCACTAGTGACTTCATCGTTGTTATGCATAACAGACGTATTGGCAGCTTCTATTGGCAAAAGGGATAGCAACACGGTCACCGCCCCATTCTTAGCATGAGCGTCAACGGAGCGTCAACGATTTGTGGTCTTGTTAATAC